>OGLT01000355.1_pt1 | contig 38983 bp, 24 predicted proteins | sample 1572911 | NCBI WGS metagenome assembly OGLT01 (sample SAMEA2582014, study PRJEB24529) | metagenome | biome: Human gut stool | place: China | collected 2011 | reverse complement strand
AGTTCGGTTTTATCTTCGTTCTCCAACATGCGTTTCACTTCTGCCTGAGTTTCGGCATCATAAGCCGGGGTGAGCCATCTCTGGGCTTTCTCAGTTACCTGTTTGATAAGTTCCTGATTCTCCATATAATTATTGTTATTTTAGAGGTTAAAATATATCTGTTATTTGTAAGACACAAATGTAGGCGAATAAGTTCAAATATCCTACATTTTCATGAAAGATTTACACTGTATTGTACAGATTTCACAGGAGAAATGAAGTTCCTGTGAAATCTGCAACAGGGCATTATTCCGGCATTTTATAGCGGTCACCGGTTTGTTTTACATACTCTTCCAGGAATTCTTTCGGGTATCCGGGACGTATCACACCTGCCGGCTGACCGATGGAATTACGTTCGAACTTACCATCTTTCATACGCTTCACCACACCATCATTGTATTTTACGATAAGGAATTCACCCAAACGTTTCCAGGTATCGAGTGTACTTTGTGCAGTCATATTTGTATAGTTAGTCAGGAATGCTTTTGCCTGGGCGGGATCTTTGGCATATAGTTTGGATGCCGCTGATTCAATACCTTCCTGCGCATCATTGAAAGTAGTTTCCATCTCCGACTGGCTTGCACGTACATCCTCAATCATCAGATCATAGCGAGGATAAACCATATTCGCCACCCAATTGAAAATCCAGAAAGAAGAATTCCAGGAGAAAGTGATATAGTCGGCGCCATCTACGCGTGAGTAACATACAGGCACTTTATCCGTGCAGCAATATACAGGTGTGAACACCGTCATATTGGCATCATCCGTACCGAACCAAAGTACACCACCGATAGCGTCGAGCATAGAAGAACGCATCTGAGATACAAAAACAAAACCGGATTGCTGGGTAGAAATAGGACGTTCATTAAAATATTCCTGGTCGTTCACCTTGAAAGAAAGTGGAGAAAGACGATAAGGTGTGTGGTAAGGGCCTGCACCGAAATCCTTGCTGATATCCAGCGGAGTACCTTCATAATGGTCGCGCATGGCATTCTTCACATCCTGTACGGAGATTTTGCGGTTTGCTTTCAGATAAAGCGGCATTGGCTGATCGGTTTTACCTTCTATATACGGAAGGAATTCTTCTCCGCGATCGGTAAACATATTGAAATAGCTCCATACACGGGCTTCACAGTAGCGGCGTGCACCGAAATCCAGAGGAGCATATGCATCTGCAAAACTGAAATCCTTATTCACGCCGGTAAAGTAACCTTTTTCGCGGGCAAATGAAATCACATCGGAAGAATAAAGACAATTATTCTTGTCGTTCATATCGAACTGGTGGATACGGGACTGGTTGGCATGAGCAGAGATGCAATCATCCGGAATACGTACAGCTACCCATACGGCACCACGCACACCGGGACCTTTACCTATCATTTCCATAATCCAGATTTCATTAGGATCGGCAATAGTGAAAGACTCACCACTGCTGTAATAGCCGTATTCCTGTACAAGATCGGTCATCACCTTAATGGCTTCACGGGCAGTACGGGCACGTTGCAATCCCAGGTAAATCAGACTACCGTAATCAATAATACCGGTAGTATCCACCAACTCCGGACGACCGCCAAAAGTAGTCTCGGCAATAGTCAGCTGGAATTCGTTGATGTTACCAATAACATTGTAAGTCTGGCGAGCTTGCTCTATCCGGCCCAGATATTTGCCGGTATCCCACTCATGTACATCCATCAGAGTGCCTTTCTTATGTACACCGGCAGGGTAATGATATAACTCACCGAACAACCCGTAGGAGTCGGCAGAATAAGAAACGATGGTAGAACCGTCTGTAGAGGCATTTTTACCTACGATAAGATTGGTACAAGCCAATGCATTTGCCACGGCTACCACCATACCTAAGACGGAAAGAGTCAGTCTTTTACTTTTCATACTTCAGTTATATTAATTATTAAATCAAATGTCGCACATAAACCGCTACCTACCAAGTCCGTATCAACTCCGTACCAAGTCCGTGTCAAGTCCGTAGTTATAGATACGGAGATGGTACGGAGATGACAGGGTTCAGACACGGGGTTATTTACCAGACAAACTCAAACTTTTCTGTTGTCTGATTCCCACATCCATCCGTTACAGTCATTTCCACAACATGCTTGCCTCCCTTTTTTACATGATTCGGGTCGAGTTCGCACACCAGATTCCCACTGATGGAATTGGGTTTGCCAAACAAGGCATACTTGCCGTCTATGGTTCCGCGGTAACTGCTGATACCGGTCTCTTCATCTTTTGCTTTGAATACGATGCGCCCTGTACTTCCCCATTGTTTCGGATTAAGCGGAGTAATTTTAGGCGGCACGGTATCAATGGCAACGGTATAGGTACCCAACTCACGGATAGTGGTTTTCATGAAACCATCTTCATATTTACCGCCGATACTATACTTCTTACCACGGCTACCCACACCTGCCACATAATATTTCGTCATATCTTCTAACGGGCGGCGGCGCAATCCGATACTTAATTCGCAACGACCATGCAGAGGTATGCGCGTATCATTCAACTGATAGGTGAAAGCGATATCCCCACTATCAGCCCGTACGGTATAGTTCAAGTATGCGTCGTCATAGAGCATACCTCTGGGGATGATCAGATTCAAGCCAGGTTCTTGCAGGATGTTCACCTTATCCCAGCGAAAAATATATTTCTCCCGATGTTCCACAGGTTTTATTTCCGTACGCTTTCCATGTACGGTGAAACGCACTCTTGAAGTGTTTCCTAATGCATCTTTCAGTGTATAGACAAAGCGATAGGGGCGTTCTTCATTGATCTCAATCAATCCCCGGTTACCATTGGGAGCATGCAGCATACGTAATGTATTTCCAGGCTCGATGAACGACTTCATATACTGCCCATACGTCCACGAATTTATCATCCGGTTTTCGTTTTCCGAGAAGCGGTCTACCACACTACGGAATACTTCCACACTATCTACTTCCAGAATAACAGTATGCACTCCGTAACGATTACTCACCCCGTCCATATAATCATAGGCACGAATAGCTGAACCTATCAGTCCCCAGGCGGTAATCGGCTGTTTGGGATTGAGAGGAAAGGCCTGATGCTTCTGGTTTCCTCCCACCACTCCCCTGCCCGGCTGTGGAAAGAGCATAATACCTTCGGCACGGGGAGCTGTATTGTCTTTCACTTTCTTCTTAAAGAAAGGCAACGGGTCGATATAATCGTCCGTATCCGCCTCAAACATATCCAAGTGCAGGTGCGGACCGAAAGAATAACCGGTGTTACCACTCAGAGCGATAACCTGCCCTGTCTTTACCGGATATTCACCCGGTTCGGGTGTAATCTCCACTTCCCATGACTCCTTTTCATATTGCAAGTCCTCTACCTTACGGGCTACATCGCCCACAAAGGCACTAAGGTGTCGGTTGATGGTTTTATATCCGTTATTATAAGCTACATCGAGCACATAACCCGAACCATGTGTGACACGGATACGCGAAATATATCCTTCGGCCAGGGCATGCACCGGCTTACCGATAGTACCTCCTGTTTTGAAATCCAGTCCGCCATGAAAGTGGTTGGCACGTATTTCACCGAAGTTTCCGGAAAAAGTAATGGGGAAATCAAAAGGCGGAGTAAAGGTAGCATCCTGTGCATGAATGGCAGTAGGAATCTGCACTCCACCGAACAATAATAAAAAAGATAAATATATAGTAGATTTGGTATATCTATTCATAGGTGTAATCTTTGTTTTTAAACGCAGGCAAAGATAAAAAATATCCCTATCTTTGCCGCAATAAATATCATAATTGTACTTGTATAATTCCCCAAAAGGCATATCTTTGCAACGCAAACTATATAATAAACACTTATACAAACACCAATGAGCCATACAACATTCACCTACACATGCCTTGTTTTAGCAATACTTATTGCCATAGGCTTTATAATAATGATTATCACCATACGTCGTTTACGCAAGACACAAAAGCAACTGCAGAAAGAGAACAAAACAGATGACCAGGAAAAAAAATATGACTGGTACAGGCACTAATCATTTCATATTCATACATGAACAACCTCCTGAGCAAAATATTGAAACTCAGCGGGCATCCGATTATTTCAGATTAAAACCTGTATAAAAATACTGTTGTAAAACACCTACTCCCAAAGTACATCGAAACACGGAAATCGCTACATTGCGACATGTTTAACCCCCAATTAAAATTGTAAGGTTATGATTATCGGAGTACCTAAGGAAATCAAAAACAACGAGAACCGTGTAGGAATGACCCCTGCCGGAGTAGTCGAGTTGGTGAAAAGAGGTCATACAGTGTATGTACAGGCATCTGCCGGCGCAAACAGCGGTTTTCCTGATGAAGAGTACACTGCAGTGGGTGCGAAAATGCTGCCAACCATCGAAGCTACGTATGCCGCAGCCGAAATGATTGTGAAGGTGAAAGAACCTATCGCCCCCGAGTACAAACTGATTAAAAAGGGTCAAGTGGTATTTACCTATTTCCACTTCGCCGCCGATAAAATACTTACCGAAGCCATGATAGAAAGCGGTGGCATCTGCATCGCTTACGAAACCGTAGAGAAAGAAGACCACTCTCTCCCATTGCTCACTCCCATGAGTGAAGTGGCCGGACGTATGGCTACACAGGAAGGTGCACGTTTCCTGGAAAAGCCGCAAGGCGGAAAAGGGAAATTACTGGGTGGTGTACCTGGTGTTCGTCCTGCACGTGTATTGATTCTGGGCGGTGGTGTAGTAGGAACCAATGCTGCACAGATGGCTGCCGGAATGGGTGCGGAAGTACTGATTACCGATATTAATCTGACACGCCTGCGTTACCTCAGTGAAGTGTTACCAAAGAACGTGAAGACTCTCTATTCTTCTATGCATAACATCAGGATGGAATTGCCCAACATAGACCTCGTGATTGGTTCCGTACTGATTCCGGGAGATAAAGCACCACATCTGATTACCAAAGATATGCTGAAGATGATGAAACCGGGAACCGTTCTCGTAGATGTTGCCATAGACCAGGGCGGATGCTTCGAAACCTCTCATCCTACCACCCACAGCGAACCAACGTATGTAGTGGATGGTATCGTACACTATGCGGTAGCCAACATTCCGGGAGCAGTACCATTCACTTCAACTATGGCACTGACGAACTCCACACTACCCTATACCGTGGCATTGGCAGACAAAGGCTGGCAAAAAGCATGTAAAGACGATCCCGCTCTGGCACTGGGACTGAACGTAGTGGAAGGTAAAGTTACTTATAAAGCTGTAGCGGATGTATTCGGACTGGAATATGAACCGATAGAGTGGTAATAGCTGAGTTACGAGCTACGAGTGGCTGCGCTATGACGCTGCAAAGTGCTTGTAGCTCGTAACTTGTAGCTCAATGTGTCTTGGAAAACCAATCCTTAAACTCCTGCACACGTGCCTTGCTTACCAACACTTTTTCATCCGATACCTTGCAACGAAGATTAATAGACAGACGATTATTGAACCATAAATCAATATCCTTGATAGCCTCACGGGAAATCAGAAATTGCCGGTTGACACGAAAGAACAGGGATGGGTCGATACACTCTGTTATTTCATCCAACGTTTGTGGAAATGTATATTCCTTACCATCGGCAAGAACAACCTTCACTTTACAGTCCTGAATATAAAAAAGTAGAATCATATCCACCGAAATCGGTAGCAACTTGTCACCCTTCACCGGAATGAGAAAATGCGTTTTATAACTTTCCTGTTTTTTCAGCGAGTGAATTAATTGCAATAAGGTATTGTCAGGGGATTTCCCTTGTTCCGAACCATGCAACTGCTCCAACTTATGGAAAGCCTTTTCAATATCACTCTTGCCAATAGGCTTCAATAAATAATCCACACTGTTCACCTTAAATGCACGAAGAGCATATTCATCATAGGCCGTAGTGAAAATAATAGGGCAGGTAATATCTACATGATCGAAGATCTCAAAAGCTGATCCGTCAGCTAAATGAATATCCATAAAGATCATGTCCGGCATAGAGTGCATGGCAAACCAATCCAATACAGCTGCAATACTGTCCAAAGTAGCTTCTACTTCCACTTCCGGCTTTACTTCCTGTAACAAAGCTTTCAGGTTGCGAACTGCTGCTTTCTCATCTTCTATAATAATTACTTTCATGAGACACTCGATATTAAAGGAATACGTATGGTAAACTGCTCGTTCTCGCTGATTTGTATCTCCCGCTTGTAAAGCAAATGATAGCGTTTTGCAAGATTTGCCAGTCCTATGCCAGTTCCTATAGTAGCAGTCAGTTTAGGCTGCACCGGATTGGTAACGATTAATTCTTCCCCTTCGGTATAAATACGGATATTCAATGGATGCCTGTCGCTTATTTCATTATGCTTCACGGCATTCTCTATCAGCATCTGGACTGCCATAGGAGGCAAATAATAATTGGCATATTTATTATCAATACAAATATCAAAAGAGAGATTATCTTCAAAGCGCATCTTCAACAAAAAGATATAGGCCGACACAAATTCTATTTCATCCTTCAAAAACACACTTTTCGAATCATTTCCCTGCAAGGTGTAACGCAAAACACGGGAAAGTTCCTGAATGTATTCCTGTGCTTTATCCTGATCTTCACGTACCAGTGACCGAAGAGTATTCAGAGAGTTAAAAAGCATATGCGGATTCAATTGATTCTTCAAAGCCTCATATTGGTTCAGGATGTTCTCGGCCTGCAACTGCTGGTTTTCTATAACGACTTCCTGCTGGCGCCGGATAAGGTAGGATATATAACAACTTCCCGATACAGTACAGGTTATTATAAAATCACGCAGAGGATGCAGATAATGATGTACCATGGCATCAATGGCCGGAATATCGAAAGTGTGATGAAAGAATACAAAACATTTCCCTAACAAGCTACTTAAGATCCAAGTCAGTATCAATGACAATATCATCTTCTGCCAGGTGATTTTTACAGCCGGCTGATTAAAGTGGAATAGTAAGGTATTCACCTCAAACAAAATCACAAGAGAAATAAAAGTGAAAAACACTTCGCTTACCACATCAGCAGGTCTCATGCCCGGAAACAGTGTCTGGCTCTCGAAGACATCAAAGAGAGAAACCAATTCCGGAAAATGAATTAATGTTGCCACGGAAATGGAAACGATAAGTATGAACAGTGTATACCGGTTTTTCATGCTTGCAGTATTTTACATACAAAGATACATTTTATTCTATCACATCCTTATTTTTTCAAAGATAAGGAATCTTACTTTTCAGCAGAAGCCTGCTCTTTCATAATCCTTGCTGTGACGTACATACCGGGACGGAATTGGCTGTCCACAGTATCTACTCTGGCATAGACTTCAACAGAACGTGTATCTTCATCCACTTTCTGCCCGATAGATATCAAAGTAGCCTTAAATACAATTTTGCCCATTCCGTTTACACGAAATTGTACCGGATTTCCCACTTTCATATCTGCCAAATCCTTTTCATAGGTTGTCAATCTGAGTAAAGTCCGGCTTTTATCTACTATTTCACAAAGAGCATCTCCTACATTCATATATTTACCGACATTCATTTTCACATCTGCCACATAACCACTGATCGGAGCTTTAATCTGCAAAAAAGGTTGAATCCCCTCCTTTAGCAGGACTTCAGGTTCAACTTCCAGTAATTTCAACTGTGCAGCTGCCGCTTCTACACGGCTCTTCATTGAAAGGTAATCTGCCTTGCTTTGTTGAAGTTTCTTTTGGGAGGCAGCTTGTTCGGCGGAAAGAGCTTGTTGGCGAAGATATTCTGCTTCCAGAAATTCAGCCTGTGCATGACTGTCCAGATATGTCTGTTGTAAAGTTATAAAGTCGGGATTTTCCAGAGTAGCCAATACACTCCCTTGTCGGACTGGTTCGCCGGGCAGCAAAGAAGTACTCTTAATGACCCCGCCCATCGTAAGTGAAACTGTCGCCATCCGTTGCGGAGGAATAACCATTGTACCGTTAAATGACACCTGATTGGGTTTAGAAGTAGCTGAGGTAATAGCATCTACCTGAATGCTATCTGTCACGTTTTCTACTACGGCAACAGCGGTAGCCTCTTCTGCCGGTTGGACTTCTTTATTCTCGCCGCATGCCGTCAGCACCAGCAGAATTAAGGGGAAAGTTATCTTTTTCATCGTCATCATTCTATTTAAAAAGTTCGTATTCAAGGGCTGCTATATTGTATTGATATACCGTTTCGAGGTATCCGCGACGAATGTCACGCGCCACATTAACGGCTTGTATAAATTCAGTTATATTAGTTTCGCTATGTTGCAACTGCAGGTTGGCCACTTTCAACAGTTCATCCGCTTCTTTCAATGCCGATGTTGTATAATAGCGCAAACTTTCAGACTGGCGGCGCAAACTGGCAACAGCTTCCGAAACCTTGTTATATAGATTCTGTGTATTAGTCTCAGCTTCAGTTCTTGCTATGACGGCGGCCACTTTCGCTTGCTTTACCTTGCTATGCCGCGGCAAGAAATAAACCGGAAAGGAAACTCCAACCATCCACGAATTCAATCCTTTCAGTGGAAGTATATCCTGACGTACGTAACCGAAGGACAGCTCAGGAAAAAAACGGCTTCGTTCCACATTCAGTTGTGCTTTGGCCTCATTAGCCTGACTTTGGAAATAATTCAGGTGAACTTCCGAAAAAGACGGTGCCTGATAATCTACCGGAAATTGCACCAATGCCGTATCTACCGGAACCAATGGTCGATCTGCATAACAGACCCAATTCAGTCGTGACAAAGCCAGTTTTTCTTCTTCTTGCGCCTGAAAAAGGCGATTCTTCATATCCGCTGCCATACTGGTGGTCATGTTTTTCTCCAGCAGGGTTATTTCTCCCTGATGATAGCGCAACTCCCCCATACGCTGCAATTGCTCAGCCAATTTGTTCTGGTCATTGTATAAAGCACGAAGATTGCAAGCATACAGATAATATGCCCATGCGCGCTTCACTTCTGCCACCACTTCTTTTTCAACAATCTGCCGATAGAAAGTTCCCGTTTCAACCTGCCTGTTCACCAAGGCATTCTTATAAAAAGGAGTCAACAGAGAGCCTAATCCTTGGGTTACTTCCCACTGCTTATCTTTTCTAAGTTCACCATTCAATTGTCCCCATGAATAGTTCATCTCGGTAGAAGACAATTCCAATACTTCTCCCCTGCCCGCCTTTACCTGGCGGATTGCCGCAGAAGCTATTTTCAGCCGGGGGTGATTCTGTTTTGCCAGTTCTATGGCCTGATCCATTGTCACTTTCTCCTGAGCTTTCGCCGTAAAGGGCAACACAACAGCCAACAACAGAAAGAAGAACAAGAACTTTTTCGCTGAGAAACGACGTTTCCATACCACTGTATAGCTTACAATCTGATAAAAAACAGGAATAATAAGCAGTGTCAATACAGTAGATACAATCAGCCCGCCAATGACTACGGTAGCCAACGGACGCTGCACTTCGGCGCCGGCCGAGGTGGCAATGGCCATAGGAACAAATCCCAAAGAAGCAACCAGCCCTGTCAAGAAGACAGGCCGCAACAGATGAGCGGTTCCACGGGCAATCACCCGTCTGGTAGAAAGAGCATACATAGTTTCTTTTCTTATATCATTAAAGTGATTAATCATTAAAATACCATTGAGAACCGCTACACCGAAGAGCGCTATGAAGCCTACTCCTGCCGAAATACTGAATGGAAGACCGCGCAGCCATAGTGCCAGAATACCACCAATCAATGAAAGAGGCACGGTAGAGAACACCACCAATGTGTAAGTAACATTCTTGAAAGCGAAAAACAATAGTAACAGAATCAGCATCAAAGCTACCGGTACAACCACCAACAAAGTATTGATGGCATTCTGCAAATTCTCAAATTGTCCTCCATATTCGAAATAGTATCCGGGCTTCAATTGAATATTTTTATCCAGCGTCTTCTGTATATCCTGCACTACTTGCTGAATATCCGCTCCACGCACATTGACCCCGATTACAATACGACGTTTGGTCGCATCCCGGTTAATCTGTAACGGACCATTCACCAAATCAATGGTAGCCACCTCACTGACCGGTATCTGAATACCTTCATTGGAACGGACAAAGAGTTTATCCAGATTCAAATCAGCCACTTTATCCTGATCCAGACGAACCACCAAATCAAAACGACGCTCATTCTCAAAGACTACTCCACTTGCCTCTCCGGCATAGGCTGTACGAATAATAGTATTCAATTCTTCTATATTGATACCATAGCGGGCAATCTTTCCACGATTATACTTTACTACCAATTGAGGCAACCCCATTGTCTGTTCTACAATCACATCCGATGCCCCGGGTACCTTTTCTACAAAAGCTGCAGCTTCTTTTGCCTTCTGATAGAGTTCATGTGTGTCTTCTCCATAAAGTTTAACAGCAATATCTGCTTTGGCTCCTGTCATCAACTCATTAAAACGAAGTTGGATAGGTTGGGAGAAATTAAACTCTGCACGGTCAGATAACGGTTCAAGAGCCTCTTTCATCTTCTCTACCATCTCGGCGCGACTGGCAGCACTGGTCCACTCCTTGAAAGGCTTCATGACAATCATTACGTCGGCATCTTCCACTGCCATCGGGTCTGTCGGAACTTCTGCCGTACCTATTTTTGCTACCACATGTTTTATTTCCGGGAGTTTATCCATCAAGAGTTTCTCCGCTTCATTGGATACTTCAATGCTTTCGCTCAACGAACTACCGGCCGGAAGCGTCATCTGCATGGCAAAATCTCCTTCATCCAACGTAGGAATAAATTCTGCTCCCAGACGGGTGAAAAGAAAGAGAGAAATAACCAGAGCCACAAACGCCGTTGCAACAGTTTGCCACTTAAAACGCAAGCAGAATGACAAGGCACGGGCATAGAGTTTGTTTAGTGCTTCAAAGAATTTATCGGCAAAAGTCGGCTTTGTCACAATATGATGTTTCAGGAACAGGGAAGCCATCATCGGAACGTAAGTCAGTGATAAGAATAGGGCACCGATTATGCAAAATACCAGGGTTTTAGCCATCGGCGTGAAATACTTCCCTTCTATTCCTGTCAAAGTCAATATAGGGAAAAATACGATCAGAATGATGAATACTGCAAATGTCGCAGACCGTACTACACTTGAAGCACCTTTCTCTACTTCCGCATCCATTTCTTCTGCCGACAAAGTGCGACCCTTAAACTTCTTACTGTAAATATGTGCCAATATACCTTCCAATATAACAATGGAGCCATCGACAACAATACCGAAATCTATCGCTCCCAAACTCATAAGGTTGGCAGAAACATTAAAGATACGCATCAGAATGAATGCAAACAGCATGGCTAATGGAATGACAGAAGCCACAATCAGTCCGGCACGTACATTACCCAGAAAAACAATCAATACCAGAAATACGATGATCGCACCTTCTATCAGATTATAGATAACAGTAGAAATGTTACGGTTCACCAATTCAGAACGGTTCAGATAAGGCTCGATGGTAACACCCTCCGGCAATATTTTCTGTATTTTTTCCACTCTTTTCTCCAGTTCTCCGGTTACGACATTGGCATTGGCTCCTTTCAGCATCATGGCAATACCACCCACACATTCGCCCTTGCCGTCCATTGTCATGGCTCCGAAACGTTTGGGTGCTCCGAAACGTACTGTACCGATGTCACTGATACGGATAGGAATACCATTACGGTTGGCTACTACTATCTGTTCCACATCTTTAATACGGCTTATCATCCCTTCAGAGCGAATATAATAAGCACGATTTACTTTCTCGATATAGCTGCCACCTGTATTCTGGTTATTCTTATTTAAGGCTTCGAATACTTCTCCGATAGTGATATTGAGAGAGAAAAGTACATCCGGATCAACCGCTACTTCATATTGTTTCAGATAACCTCCAAAACTGTTTATCTCAACAATACCCGGGATACCGGACAACTGCCGCTTCACAATCCAGTCCTGAATAGTACGAAGCTCCATTGCATCATATTTATCCTCATATCCCGGTTCCACTTTCAATACATATTGATATATCTCACCCAGTCCGGTGGTGATAGGCATCATTTCGGGCATACCCAACTCCGAAGGAATCTCACCGGCCACACTCTGTATCTGCTCGTTCACCAACTGGCGGGCATCCAGAGTAGGTACACTCTCTTTAAAGACTACTGTCACCACCGACAGCCCGAAACGGGAGACAGAACGGATTTCAGTGACATTCATGATATTGCTCATGGCAATTTCCACGGGCATTGTGATAAGTTGCTCCACCTCTTGTGGGGCCAAGGTTGGTGACACGGTTACAATCTGTACCTGATTGTTCGTAATATCCGGAACAGCATCTATAGGAAGTGTCAACATGGAATAAATTCCACCAATCAAAAGAAACAAAGTGGTAAGCCCCACAAAAAGTTTCTTCTTTACTGAGAATCGAAGGATAGCGTCGAACATGTTTTATACTTTTGGTTTTTGCACAAAAGTAAACTATCCGAATTATACACAGAATGGCTGTGTGCTGAACCGGCTATTTTAGCAATTCAACCGTCGATATCAGTCGTTGAAGTGAAACTACCGACTTACAGTTTATCTCCGAACAGAAAATCTTTCTTCCTCCTATACGCCCATATCAATGCAAGTATCGTAATGCAAAGGTTAAAGATAAATGGAAACTCCTGCGAACGTACATGAAACAATGATTGGAAGAAATCTACGATAAACGGGCAAAGCAGCACGGCCAGGTAATTCATTGCCATCACAAAAGCCAGTGCCAGCGTGGTTTTCTGGGGAACAGCCGTATCCACCGTTTTATCATAGATCAACGGTTGGATAACCCCATAGCCCAATCCCACCAATATGCAACCAGGTATAATCAGCCATTCCTTGGGAGAAATCCATATCAGTGCCAACCCCAGTGCAATACAGAGCAGGCTGTAAAACTTCGTCTTTTCCTTCAGATACTTTACAACATGCCCCAGAAAGAAACCGGGGGCCATGATAGCAAGGAAGAAGAGGGAAATCATCATCCCCGAGTTCCCGCTGGAAAAGTGATGTTCCTCCATCAGGAACGGAAGGTTGAACGTCACAATCAATACGATATAAGTGGTAAGCCCATAGAAAAGCATCAGTTGCAGCAGATGACGGACATGAATACCATACTTGCCGGGGATAGCGGGAACAGTCGTTTCTACCGATGAAGAAGTATCGGCAGGGGATTTATCCGATGACGTGACTTGTGTTTCACCACCCATATTTTCGTCTTTCAGATGAATGGTGAGTATGATGGCTACCAAAGGTAGTAAATAGACCAGGAAAGGCAGATGCCAGTTCACTTCTGCCAGATAGCCGGTAACAGCAGTTGCCACCACCAGCGTAACATTTGTAATGGCGGAACTGTATCCAAATTGCTTCACCCGGTAGGTTCCCGTGAAATAACGGGAAATCAATCCGGTAGAAAGCGGAATAATCAGTCCCGCACCAATTCCCAGCAGGGCGCTGACAGCTATTAATTGCCACATTTTTGTGGAAAACAGGTACAGCACCCCGCTCGCGGCGAACATCCAGAGCCCCGCGCGTAACAGACGGACAAAGTCGCGTTTCTCAGCCAACTTGCCCGCCAACAAAATAAAAGGTATGATCAATAACGACGGCAAAGAACTAAGCATCTGAATATCCAGTTCCGAAGCATCCGGAAAAGTAGTGGAAAGCTGTCCCAGAATAGGAGAAACAGCCAGTCCCGGCAAAGAGGTCAATGCAGAGATAGACCAAATGCCGATCAATGTAATAAGAGGAATGGTTCCCCGCCCGGTATTGATTTTCATATATACATATACATTTATAGGGTTTGAAATAGTGCAAGAGAAACAATTATGGCTATAGAAAGTTCAGAAAAGGAAGAAAGGATAACAGTATTTTGAATTAACATTTTTTACGAACATTTTCCGGCCACCGATTCGGCCACCTTTTCTTTCTGCCATTCAGCAAGTTACGAGAAAAAGCGGCCACCTATCCGGCCACTAAACGTACATAACATAAGTAAATTAGAAGATAGTGATATACTGAAGTATATCTGCGGAAAAACGGATGATGCGTTCGGGATGAACAGATGATCCGTTTGCACTAAACGGATGATGCATTTGCACTGAACAGACGATACGTTTTTCGTAAACGTATTCAATCATTTTTTCTTTTGGATTCACAATCATATTGTTTATATATTTGCACGTGGCATCAAGAGATTCCATTTCTATCAAATCTCAATCATACCGCAAATATACGCCCATTTATGTGCATTAAGATGGTAAGTATTTACGCGAAAATAAATACAAACATTTAGAAGTAAAATAGTTACAAATGTATTGATGAATAAAAAAATGCGGATAATCCGGTTCTTACACCTCTTCACACACCGGCATATCCATTCCTTTATACACTACCACAATCTTGTGGAGCGTCGTGGTACCTACGGCATTCTTTACAGTTTCAGTGTCCGCATAGCGGTTAGCTTGCTCAACGGCTTCCCGGCGCAATTCCTCCACACGACTTTCGGGATCTTTGTACTTGGCATACTTCAGCTCCACAATATAACTGTGCTTCATGTCCGAATAAATATCCAGCAACGGGCAAAGGAAGATATCAGCATAACCCGCCTGTGTATCCTGTTCGGAAATGGGACGATAGAATCGGTTTTGTGCCGTCATGGCAAGAGTAAAGCCATGAACATAAAACTCTCCTTTCTGCTTGTCGCGCTGCGAACTGTAACGTTTCAGACAGTCGGCAATGTAGCCGAAGTAGGCTTCCCAGTTGCCATCATAGGCGAGCACACTGGATAGTTCATTTTTCTCGTAACTGCTGAAATTGAGATCGGCTTCATCGTAAGTGCTCAGCAGATAGGTATAGATTTGTTCGCGAACCACCTGATTGGGGATGGTAAGTTTGGTCTTTCCTTTATACATACCGCTAATCGTGAGCATACCGAAATAGTAGAGCAGGCTCACGAAATTGTCTGAATTGGTGATATTGACAGCAGGGAAGCCTTTCTTCAGTTCTCCGGTAATGTAACCCTGGTTCACTAAGGTCTGGATAATGGAAGCGTCGTGGGCAAACTCCTTGTCTTTGCGGATAAGCATACGCAGCTTTTCGTAGTCAATGCGGATATTATCCTCCACCATATCCCGGGGAGTCTTACCATTATTATCAAGATAGTTCCTGACAAAATAGAGCACCATGTTAGAGTTGTACATCGTGGCTCCGCCATAACATTCCTCTGCAAAGCAGTAGTTGTCATACCATGGCTTCATCATTTCGATCAGTTCGTCTACACTATGACTGAAAGGGCAGGTGGTGGAATAATAGGTCAGCATCCGGCGCACTTCTTCTTCCGTAAAGCCTATCATTTCATTAAACTTGGGCGAGAGCGAATAGTTGGTGCTGATATTGAAGCCGCTGGTGAGGTCGTCCATGGTTACAGGAATTACTCCAGTAATGAAACAACGCTCGATGCTGGAATAGGTTCCGGCTTTTATTTTATTGAAGAAGGCACGCAGATAACCTTCGCCATGCGTTTCGTCAGTATATCGTCTTAAACTTTCGGGATCCGAGAGAATGGCATTGGTGAAGTGGTCATATTCGTCGATAAAGAGATAAATACGCTGGTCGGTTTTGCCGCATTCCGTAAACAGATATTCAAATTGTTCTACTGCTCCATCTTTTTTATCCAATCCTTCCCTAATACCTTGCGGAAGGTAGTCAGCATAAACATCACAGAAGTAATCGAACATGGTTTGGCAATGCGCATCCAACCCCTTACGGTAGTTGTGCAGTTCGCCTACAATTCCGGAGAAATTGAGATAGAGCACCAGATAGCTGTTACGGTCGCGTGTGGGATACTTTCCGATGTAAAGGTCACCAAACAGAGCATCGAACTTATCCTTGGCGCGTATATCATAATAATGTTGCAGCATACTCACCGTCAGGCTCTTGCCGAAACGGCGGGGACGAATAAAGAAGAAAAACTTATCCGCTTCTTCTATCATGGGGATAAACCGGGTCTTGTCTACATAATAACAGTCATCACGACGGATTACCGCGTAGTTCATCATCCCATAGGGAATACGTTTTCTATTCGGTGCAATATATTCTTCCATAATTTATGCTTTTTCTGAGGAATTCATTTTGAATTCAAACAAAGGTACGTTCTTTCTGCTATTTCTCCAAACAAAGATTCTTTCTTTTTCATTCCACGTTCGCTACTCTACTTAATTTGTCTCCATTCAATCAGATTACAAATCCTGATACTTAAGATCGACGGATAACATATCCGCCGGAACACAGGAATAAAATACACACCTATCACCCCGCCTTATGCACAAACAGCAAATCCTCAACCATCAGGTTGAAGTCTGCTTCACTGATGCAGCCCTCATGAAAATAGAAGTAATGGGTGAGCAAACGGCGCACCTAGCGCACACGGCAGTCGGCGGTATAGCCTTTCCACTCACCTACCCTCTTGCCATCCAACGCCTGACGGATGACGGCTACATACGGAGTAATCAACCTACGCACATCATCACCCGGATGCACCTGAATCTTCTCACCGGGCATAATGATGGTGACCTCCGGATGGTCGGCGCGAACCACGCGCATGGCCTCCGTCCAACGCACACCATCTGCTATTACGTCACGAGTTGTCTTTTTTTTGATGCTTCTGTGGCATCCAGTGCCTGAAAGGCACGTCTTCTTTTTCTGTTCATTGCTTAAAAAATTGATTATTATTAAATACGAATCAATACTTGATTCCTATATCGGGAACATTCCACAACACTGATAAGACTTGCAGCAATGTGCTTCCATCTTCTTGCAATATCTTGAATGCCGGTACATATCCACCCGGTTCCAACTCCGGCAAGGCCAGTATGACTTTATTACATGAGTATTTATAGATATGCCCGACCTCTATGACCCGCCTTGCGTCTGTTGCGGAAACAAGGCATAGCCGCACTGTATCCCGGGCATACATATCCAACCTGCTGCCGGACACTATGATGGGGGCCCAAGGGGTTATGGTACCATCGTGCTTGCCACTCAAAAGATCGTACACCTCAGTGATAGCAGGAACACTGTCGGATAGGGGTGATAATTCCGTACCGAGTATTGTCATTTCTATTCTGATTAATTAGTGATTTAAGTTTCGCATATAGCCTGAAATTACACAATAGAGCAGGCTGAAAGCCTTTCAGGCTACATGCGAAACTCGAATTAGTTACAAGAAGTTATGGTACCGGTGCCGGCGGCGCCTCCTTCAGCACCACATGCACCGTAGTGGCCACCGTAGAAGCCTTTGAGGTGAAAGTAACGGTTGCCGCTGCCGGTAAAGATTGCGCATCCCCCAAAGTCAGCGTATAGTCTCCTGCGGCAGTATCCACGTTTTCACTCACCGTCAGCCACGTAATGCCACCATCAACCACGGCCGTACTTCCGGTAGTAATACTCGGCGGTTCTGCACCGTCCGAACGGCTTTCCGAAACCACATGCAGTTTGATGGTCTTTCCTGCGGTATTCTCTACCGTAGCCGTCAGCGTTTTGGCATCAAAGGTGCTGGTGTTTCCTTCTTCCTTTACCAGCGTCACTTCAGGCCCTTTCGTGGCGAACACTTTAATATCCTTGCGCATCCCACTCGCCGGGTTCGTCAGCCGGATAATGACGGGAAGCAATTTAGAGACATCCGTCAGTTTTGCGTCCACAGTAGTCACCGTATATTTCGTGTTCTGCGAGGTCGCACGGCTGACAGGGGCGGAAGCCAGTTCAAGCCACTTCTCGGAACCGTCCTGAAACACCAGTTCGGATTTCAGCGTAGCGTTGGAACCCATCACGAAAGCAAACTCACTGGCCGCCTCAGGCATCAGAGTCACCTGCCCCTTGTCCGTCACATAAGCTCCCTGGGCGCCTGCTTCCAGCGTCAGCGGCGTGTTGCGGTCGAAGTCATTGTCGGGCGTATAGTCGTCCAGTTCCACATCTTCTTCCCAGTCCGTCACTTTCAGGTTCACTTCCAGGCGCACCGGGTCTGCCTTGGTGATTTCGATGGTATAGCGGTGGTTGTAGTTCACCTCGATGTAAGTGCCTACCCCGTTCACCATCTGCTTGAACGGAATCTTATAACTCACCGGCTGGGACTCCGACATATTGACGTCATACGATCCTTTCAGAATCAGATAACCTCCGTCGTCCTTAAGGCTGGGCCAGGTGTAGAAGGCGCCTTGGGTGATATTAAGTTTCGGATCGGCAGCCGTAGGCTTATGTTGCATATCGGGCTTTACCTTGCGCTCGGGATAGGTAATCAGATCACCATTCGTTTCGTCTTTTGTCTTCAGCGGTTCGATGGGAAAGAAGCGGCTGGCACTCCGTCCGTTGCTCATGGAGATACCCTCAACGGTGAAACGGGATTCCTCGGCAACATTCACGATGTCGAAGCGGGCGACCATACGCGAGAGGCGGAAGCCGATCTGGGCACGGGTGGCGCTGCTGAAGTCCGTCAGGTCCAGAGGCGTGGTGTAGGCGCCCGTCATAGGGAGCGGACTGACGAAGATATCATTTTCCGTTGCACCATCAGGATTGACGAGTTGGGTTTGCAGCTTCAGGAAGTCTGTTTCGGTGGGCACGCCGGGGGTCACCGTATTGGCGGACTGACCGGGGGCGGTTTGCACCAGAGACGAGAAGTAATCGTAAGGCTGCAAAGCGCCTGTGGCATCTACACCGTAGAGTTGGGTGCGGTTGGCGATGCAATAGAACTTCACGAACAAGCCTTTGGTAAGCTTCAGCAGGCCGGTGGTGGTGTTGGCTTCCGCACCCGGATTGAGGTCGAAGCTGAAAGACTTGATACCGGTGAGGTGCGTCAGGCTGGCATCGTCGCGGTAGTAGTGCAGTTCCTGAAAGGTGTAAGGACCGTCCTCGGTGAGGGAGCCGAACACATAGACATCAAGGGTTTTGATGAAGTTTTCATCCTCCGTGGCAATGGCGTCTCCCGCACGACTGGCGGGGACGGAGGTTTTCAGCGTCAGATTGTTCTTTAGTATAAGCTGCACTTCCGTACGGGAGTTGTCATTGTCCGGTTCGTCGGGACCGGCGGGCGCTTCGGTAAGCGACTCGTTGGTGCAGGAGACGAACAGGGTGCTGGCGGCAAGCAGGAAGCCTGCGGCGAGCAAAAGGGATTTGTTTTTTATATTCATTGTAATTTTTTTATGAGTCAATGAGTCAATATGAATTAGTATATAAATGATAATTTATCGAAGCGGAGCTTCGTAGTGATTAATGTTTAGTGATAAATGATTAGTGGGCTACGCAATTATTCCGCATGGCACTAATCACTTATCACTAAACATTAATCACTAATAAATTATCATTTAATCAAAGCACCATCAAGGAGCAGCCGTCTTATTATTATTTCTAAGAATCACCGTCTTATCTCCCCCACCGGTCACAGCATTGGTAAACACGAGCGTAATGTCATCCGTTTTAGATCCATCAGACAATTCGAGCGTATACACCGCCGCCGTTCCGGCAGTAACCGTATCGCCTCCGGCATTACCGGCATTCGCTACCAGGAACTTATCTGCCATTTCCGCTGTAAAATCAACGCTCGCACCGCCCGGAGCAGTTACGGTAAAGGCGAAAGGTGTAGTGCTTATATTGTCCACATCTACTGTATAGACAATACTTTCGCCCTCAGCACTTTCCGTTACCTTTCCCGATGCAGCATCCGTCAACTCCACCGTGATAGCCGGATCTTTCCACGTGATCGTCAGTATAGCGGTACGGGTTTCATCTCCGCTATTCTTGGCAGTCACCACAGTAGTCGCACCACTCAATTGATTGGCATCAGATACCTTAACAGTATACTCATCCGTAGCCCCCATCTTTTCAATAGTCAATCCTGTAACCGTCTCAAACGCAGCCGCCTCGCCACAAGTCATCTTTACAGTGATCTGGCTGTTTGCTACTTTATACATCGTGATAGTGGCAGCCGCAGCATTCGAAAAGTCTTTATCCAGCCCTTTATTGAATGTACTCCAACTTGCTTCAGTAGTACCCGCACTGAGTCTGGGTTTACCGGCTTCCTTATGTAATTTCACATCCAATCCCGGAGCACTGATATCCTTACCTGTTTCCGTCAGCCCATTCACAAAGTTCAGCGTCACGTCGCCTGTACCCGTGATAGAAGTGGCTTTGGCGATGGTGTACGTAGCAAACTTATCCGCGTCGTTCCATGTTGCCGTTTCTGTGATTTTCACCCACGGGCAAGCCAGACTGGCAATCGATACTCCGGCCGGAGCATTGATCTTGAAGTCGCAAGTACCATCTCCCAAAGCATCGAGGTCGATTTTCAACATACTACTTCCTTCATCCCACGTAGCCGCGTTATTGGTATCAGTAGATTTTTCAAACGTCATCTTCGGCTCGGCAACAGTCAGCGTCAGTGTCGTTTCTTTACTGGCATCGCCTGCATTCTGGAAGACGATAGTACCATTAGCAGCAGCACTCTCATCGCTTACCGATACCTTATACGTATGTACAAAACCATTCACGGCAATCTCTTCCGCCTTGTATCCGGTTGCCGTAGTACCTACGGCGATACCCTCCACGCAGGTCACATCAAACAGTACATAACTGTTTTTCAGTTTGAAGATAGTTGCAGCAGGTGCTTTGACATCATCCACGTTTACCGTATTTCCCTTGGAGCCTGTTCCCGTTGCAGCAGCCGCAAACACGGGCACATTCTTCTGACCATAGAAGTTGACCGTTGTCCACAAGGCCGGATCATAAGAAGCGGCTTCGTTGATGAAGTGTACGGCTACGGGAGATACGCCTACAGCATCCGCATAAGAGATATCAAATTTAGTGTACCACACGCCGTCTCGTTCTTCAAAGGCAGGTTCGCTTATCACCAGCCAGCTCTGCGGGGTAACTTCGCTATCTGCTTCCGCACGGGTAGTGGTCTGCACCGCATCCTTTTCAGCACGTACCTTTCCGGTAGCACCTATCTCGATGGTGAAAGAACCTGTGCCGTCAGTTCCCGTCACTTCATAGTTGTAGGGGGAAGCGTCCGTATTCAGCGCAGTCAGTTCCGTGGGCGCATTGGCACCGGTGAAGGCTTCTGCTGCTACAAAGACAGGAGAATCATTGCTGGGCTTTACTATGATTCCGCCGCCACTGGTCCAATCCACTACCTCGAAGGTACCCATGATATTGGAACTGGTGACATCGCTGATTCTCAACTTATAGCGATTGTTGGCAAGCAGTTTGATGAACTCCGCTTTTGGTGCTCCATCGGGAGTGCGGGCCACGTCCACATGATATTCTACAGGTTCCTGTTTGCCGGTGGCAGGGCTTTTGTAGGTGCCCTTTATCACGAGATAGGACTGATCCGTAGCAAGATTGGGATAGGTGTAGAAGGCACTGGCAGTCTCACCCGTGTTTGCACCCGGAATCTGGTCGAAGTCCACATTGGCGTATTGGGCAAGCAGGGGATCGGTAGTCAAATCCCCGGCATCCACCGGGGTGAGGGTTGCTCCCCATAGCGATGCGCTCTTACGGCCCTGCACCATGTAGATATCCTGAATGGTGAGGTTCGTCTTTGCCTTGTCGTTCACGATGTCGAAGCGGGACATCACGCGCTTCAGGCTGATGTCTACCTTAGACACGCCGCTGATTTTGGTGATGCCTTCACCGGTCATCAGCAGTGGGGTTTCAATCAGGGTAGCATCGGCGTTAGCATCCGTAAAGGCAGCTTTGAAATCAGCTTCGGTAGTACCGGCGGCAGCGATGGTTCCATCGGCATTGGTCGTTACTTTCGTCAGCGCGTTCAGAGTTTGCGTGCCCGACTCGTCATAGAACTTCGGAGCCGCGCCGTTGTTTGCCACGCAAAGCAACTTTATCCAGGGGAGCCCTTTGAGCTCATTGGGATAGAGGATGCCTTTCTTGGAAGTACCGGTATCCTGAATCTTGAAGTTGGTGGTGCCGGGATTTGCAGGATCATAATCCGTACCCTCGGTCCATGTTTCGAGGTAATAGAAGGGGCCCGTTTGGGCAGCAGCGGCAAAGAGATAGATGTGTAACTGCTCTATCTTGTTCTCACTCTCGGAGGCGATGGCACGGGTATATTCCTGGCTCTCTCCGGTTCCGCTAAAAGCGATCTGAATCTCAGCGCGGCCATCTGTAGGATGGGTGCCGGGTTCATCAAAGTCGCTGTTGGAGCAACTCGCTGCAAAGCCCGCAAAGGCTAACAGCGCGATTAAACTTTTTACGTTCATTGATTTTTAAAGTTTTTAATTGAACAATATGTTTGGTTTCTAAGATTAATGGATACGCGGACGACGCGGATGAAACGGACGAACGCGGATTTTATAAGGCTGAAAGCCTGAGATTACATAGCCGGACAGGCTGAAAGCCTGAAATTACGTAGCGTAGGGCAACGCCCTACGGGATTATGTATATCTCTATTCAAGCCCTGAAAGGGCGCAATCAAACATCAACCTTTATCTCGCCCGTTCAGGGCTCAGAAATGGGGATGCATATTACGTAGGGCGTTGCCCTACGCTATATAATGCAAGCCTTTCAGGCTTAAGATTCATCTGCTCTGTTCAAGCGGATTTGTAATCCGCTTGTCTTAGTATTAGGATTTATAATCCGACAAAAATTTTATGTAGATATAAAGCGGACTACAAATCCTGATACGAAAGCTCAGCGGATTATAAATCCGCTGGGACGGAGGCTATTTGGTAATGCAACGTATCTGAAGTTTCTCAGTTTTGGGTTTGCTACCTACGAATGCACCAGTCATCATCATAAACATCGCATTACCGTTACTACCATCAGTATCACACGCCCAAAAGTATTGATTAGAAAAAACTTTATTATAATACATATTAAATACATCATTTGAAGCATGTTCACTACCCGATATTCCACCTAATATAGCACGCCATTCAGAGGCGGTAGGTATACGCCATGCGGCACCACTCTTATTGTTACAATAAGAATGACTGCTCACTTTATTGTCCCATGTTACACTACTAGCAGCATTACTAGCAGCAATATAATATCCATAATAATGCCACACTGGCTCTCCTTGATATAAGATACCCTGGACCGTAACACTATAAGTTTTAGTCTTGGAAGGATCCAACTTATTACGGAATGTCATACTAGTACTTCCTGCCTTTACAGCTTTTACAGTACAGTTATTACCAGCTACACTGTAGCTCGCAATAGAACTATTAGCAACCGAAACTTCGTAACCACCGACAAGAGAAGTTACTGTGACAGTAGCGGATAAATTAGAGCTCCCTGACTCATTCCTTGGAACAGATTTCAACGTTACGGAAGAGCTATTCAATGTCGGAGCACTAAAACCCTGTACAGTCACATTATAAGTTACGTTCTTTGTCGGATCCACACGATTAGCAAATATTAATGTTGCAGTCCCAAAACCTGTAGCTACAAGCTGATAGACGGCAGCATCTACACTCTGCTCAGCAGAACCGCTTACTTTCACTATACCCGTATTACTGCTCTCTACCTTGCTACCACCCCATGAATTTACTGTTATCTTCATTTGCTCTGAATTACCGCTGGCTACCTTATATAAGGTCATCGTTTTACCGCCTGTATTAAGAACATCCACTCCCCATGAGGAATTTCCCGAAAAAGACAGACTTCCTACATTCGGACTAATCGTAAACTTCTGGTCTACTCCGCCAATCTTATTCTTCAGCGTCACGGTCACATCTTTAGCACCTGGAAGTTTATCGCTCGCCAATTGAAACTTAATATTTTGCTGTTTCAATCCCACAGAGGTATCAGTGGTGGTTACCGTAGATGTCAGCCACTCAGTCTTTCCACCAAAATCGAACACGACCTCTACTCCATCCATCGAGACGGCAGGAACCAAACAAGTATTACCATTCGCCACACTCATAGTGATTTTACCCGGAGTATCTCCCGAAGGGTCAGCATAACTATTATTGCTTCCTCCAAGTGCGGCGAAATTAAGCGTCATGGGGGCATCTTTCAATTTTATGGTAATCGGTATCCGCAGAGTTGCGGCATTTTTAGAATTAGCAAATATTACGACATCATCTGTATCTTCTACCGTACGTGTGCCTGCCGCAGTGGTAGTTGTCAACTCAACATCACGATCATTCAGCGTCAAAGTATACGTGTATTTCGTACCGTTTTTCACCGGCTCCGATACATCCATCCAACTCGGTTTACCCACCAGCACCATTTCATCGGGACACAAAAATGATACATCCGCACTACTGCCCGTGATGCGATAGAGCGTTACTGTAGCGCTTCCAGCATCGAATGTATTCGGATTATCACTCGTGCCATTGGGAGCTTTAGCTGGCTGCGTCGTAGCCCGCGGTTGAGGAACGGAAACAGCATCTACATAAAGTATATTTTCCGTACCGGAAAGCACATCGTATACGCGTACCGTGGCACGGGGAAAAAGTTTACTGTAACCGTCCGTCACTTTAAATGTATAGCTACTACCCGAAGCCAAGCCTGTAGGCGCATTTTTGGTACAAGTCAGCCAATTATTACTCTGTGCGGAAGGACCACCGGCATACACAATCTTGATGCCCGGAGAAGCGGAACCGACCGTCATATCGAAAGAACTTCCAGAGTCGAGAGACATACTTACGGTATATACTTTGCGGTCAGGATCTAAAGTAGCCGTTGACCGGCCTTGAAAGGCATCAGGAATAGTAACCGTAATTTCTCCCGGATCGTTGTCCGGCTCATAGTCGTCGATACTGCCATCGTCCGTCCAGTCCGCCACTCTCAGGGTAAATTCCAGTCTCAGGTCATCAGCTTCAGTGATGCCAATGGTATAGCGGTGGTTATTGTTGATGTCCAGATAGGTTTCCTGTCCATCAACGCCTTGCTGGCGGAATGGAATCCGGTAGGACACTTCTTTGGTTTCGGTTTCATTCACCTTGTAGCGGCCTTTCAACAGAAGCGCTCCCCCATCCTCCTGCAAGCTGGGATAGCAGTAGAAAGCTCCCGTCTGAGTACCAATATTAGCATTGTCACCTGTGAAAGGTTTGTCGGCAGTGGTCATCAGGTCGGCAGCTGCGGCAGGATATGTTCCGCAAGCAACTATCGGAAAGTAACCTGCTGCGCGACGGGCATTCAGCATGGAGATGGACTCGATAGTGAAACGGGATTCATCCGCTCTGTTCACCACATCGAAGCGGGCGGCAAGGCGGGTGAGCTTGAAGTTTACCTGCTGGCGGGTGCTGATGGAAGCATCTGTCAAATCCAGCGGCAAAGTCTGTGCCCCTGCCATTGCCAGAGGTACGTTCAGCACATCGGTATCCAGCAAACGGGTGTGATATTGGATAAAATCCGTTTCGGTAGGGCTGCCCGCCCTCTCCATCGTGCTGCTTCCGGCGGTAAAGGTGATGGGTGTGAAGTCATCGGCTACTACTTCATCGCCATCCGCTTTCATCGGTTGCGTGTCATTGGCAATGCAATAGAACTTCACGAACAGTCCACGGTGCAGGCTGAGCAATCCGGTGGTGACGTTGTCCGTAGCTCCGGCGTTCAGCACCAGTTCTTTGGCATCTGCAGGAAGGTCGTCGCTGTTTTCACGATAGGCGAACCGCTCCTGGAAAGTATAAGTTCCGTCTTCGGTAGGGGAGCCGAAGACGTAGACATCCAGCGTGGAGATAGCGTTCTCCCCGGCGGTGGCAATGGTGCGCGTATCCGTCTTGTGCAATACTAACTTGTTGTTGATGTTCAACAAGATTTCCTGTCTTGCGGGGTCTTTCCCGTCAGGAACCTCACTCTCACCGTCCAACTGCGTCTCGCCGGAACAGGAGTGTAGCAGCAGGCCACCTAAAAGCAGGAAACCATGCATGCAGTGAATCATTGTTTTTTTTCGTGTCATAAGCTCACTTTATTAATAATTGATTTTTATGTTGTTTCATATCTCATTTACTGTTCCGGGAGCTTGCCGCGCATAAACGCAGCAAGCTCCCAATATCTTTTGGTTATTGAGATATTGAGAGCTTGTTTCCCCTACGGAGATTGATCCCGCCGGGTAATGAAAAGAAAAAAGTGAAGTCTTACTGAACGAGCCAGTGACCTATGTTACGGGTATCTTTGTTGAAGTCCACCCCTACTTTTACCAGCTTGCGGTGGTCTGCGACGTACGGAATAAGATAATCTTTTTCATCTATCTGCTTCAGTGCCTCTTCGGCGGTGCCGTTTAGCTTGAACTCGAAGACGTATATGTAATCGGAAGTTTTAACCACCATATCCGCCCTGCCGTGGCAACTGCGCACTTCTGCATCGGTATATTGTCCCAACAGGGTAAAAACGATATAGAACACATTCTGATAATGCCGTTCCGTATCATCACTCAGTTCGTATGAGATGTTCCCGAAGAAAGCACGCATACGGTTCATGAAAGCATCTACATCGCCAGCACGAAGTTCTTTCACGAACTTACCTACGTAAAAAGGGACATCACGCTCCATCACCGGAGTGTAATACGGAGCCATATAGTTCAGCAAACCATATTTCACTTCCTCATTGGGAAGTTTCAGTTTGTAGAGGTTAAACTCCGGATCATAGCCCTTGATAGTGAGGTAACCACTCTGATAAATCATCGGAACCGGATCATCATCATCAGCCCTGTAGCTCATGAGAGAGGCTTCGGAAACCTCAATACCATTCACCAGTTCACGCACATCAAACTCGGAGCGTTGCAGCATCTTCACAAGAAAAGTGGGAGTGCCGGTGGCAAACCAGTAGTAGTTGAACTTCAACTGCCGCAACATATTCAGTACACTGAATGGATTGAACATTCCTTCGGTCTGCTCTTCACAAAAGTGATAACCATCGTACATCGCCTCCATCCGCCCCACTATCGCTTCACAGGAAGTGTTGTTCTTCAACGCCATAGCTTCCAGTTCAGGTGCGAAATTCTGCTCTATCTCGGTGCGGGTCATGCCGCAAAGAGTTTCGTAGGTTTTCTCAAGACTAATATCTATCAGTTGGTTCAGTGTGGAGAAGATGCTCATTTGGGCAAACTTCGTCACGCCGGTGATGAAGACTAATCTCAGATAGGGGTCGGCAGTCTTCAACACACTATAGAAAGCAACAAGAAGGCTACGAAATTGATCCTGCAACTCTTTATCATGCAGGCTTTCGAGCATCGGTTTGTCATACTCGTCAATGAGCACCACAACCTGCTGCCCTGTCTGCTCATAAGCAGCCTTTATCACGTTCATAAAGCGAATGGAATAAGTCCAGTCTTTGGCATCACAGCCGTACTGCGACTCCCAATTCAGAAGCTGGCTGTTCATCTGCATTTCCAACCGTTCTACTGAGTCGTATTTCTCAGCATTCAAATCAAGGTGTAATACCGGATGTACCGCCCATTGCTTTTCCAGCTTTTCGATGGCAAGACCTTCGAAAAGTTCCTTCTTCCCCTCAAAGTAAGCTTTTAGCGTGCTAAGCAGCAGACTTTTACCGAAACGGCGGGGACGGGAAAGGAAATAAGGCTTACCGGTAGTTATCAGCCGATAAATCAGTGCCGTTTTGTCTACATAAAGATAGCCTTCACGACGCAGGTCTTCAAAGCTCTGTATCCCGATGGGATACTTACGTATATGATTATTGTTTATTTCCATACATCTAAAGTATTATATATTAATTTTATGCAAACCAATATCTGCAAAGATACTGATTTACTTTTAAAACTCAGGAACTTCCTTTTTCTTTTTTAAGCTCTCAATATGTCAAAGAACGCTGTCGGTATTTCTTTTCAAATCCGTCTTTTATCCAATTCCTCCACCCTCTTCCCAGTCGGCAGCCGAAGCCTGTGTCACCACCACCCGGTTGTCATCGTACACCGTCACTTCGAGGTCGAAATTCTGCTCCATATTGGTGTCCATATCCATGGGCAGCTTACGGAAAAACAGGTAGAGGTCGAGGTCCCGCACCAATTGTTCACCATTACACCAAAGGCTCCACAGCTCGTGCGTACCTGCTGTATAGCGAAACGTGACCAACTCGCCGATCACCTCGTTCTCATAGTTCAGCGAAGCGCGTGCTTCGTGGTATGTCACCGTGCGGTCCGGGCGGGGCAGCACACAACTGCCATCACCCGAAGGTACCGTCACCTCCTGTCCGCCGGAGAAGCCGTAGACCGATGGAATGCCTTTCAAGCGCATCCGGTAAACGCCGTCTGCCGGAAGCCGGACTCGCTCCGTGGTCTGCCAACACACAGTAATCGTGAGCGAGGCATAAGCCTGGCAGAGGTAAATCCGCCGTCGCTCCGTCATGCCGTCCTTCAGCGTGAAGGTGCCCGTACCGTAGTACAGCCGGGAAGTGTTACCCCGATACCCCGGAGGAACGCCTTCGCTGACTGCGCTCAGGGTCATTGTTTCAAGCATATCTCCGGTCTCACCCTCTGCTGCTCCTCCACCGCTTTCCACCTTTTCCGGCGGCGGGTCGGCATCACTCAAATTCCCCCAGAGCACCACTGTATAAGTGCCATCCGGCAACGTACCTTTCCAACCGCTCACTTCATCACCCGTCAGAACAGAGGTCGATACCAACCGCCCCTCCCCGTCGAAAATAAACTGCGTCAGCCGGGAGACGTAGCGGGGAAGCATGTTCTCTACTCCACTACCGGAATACCAGTATTCCAGACGCACATCGTAGGGACAGGGCGAAGGTTCATCACCAAAGCTGCAGGCGCCAAACAGCAACGGCAGCAGTCCCCACAAAAGCAGACAAGGGCGAATGGGATGGAAGCCTCGCTGCATCTATCGCTCTCCTCTTTTATCTTGTAGCTTCCGGTCGTTTGCCACCGGAATGCCCTGTAAACGTTGCAGGTTCTGCCGCGCTTTCTGAGGCTCGATGCCCACTGCTTTGCGGAACCATTTCTCCGCCTCACCGGCATGGCCTTCCATCAGTGCCAGCACGCCCAGATTATTCCAGGAACGGGGATCAGACTCAACCCGTTGCAGGTAAACACGGGCGGACTTCGTATCTCCTGTCAGCATCACTGCGGAAGAGGCGTTGATATTGGCCACCACATCTTCGGGAAAACGATAGGCGGCTATTTCGTATACTTCACGATATTGCTCCGTACCGGGACGGTAGTAGCGGGCGGCAGCATACATCTCCGACAGGCTGAGCCATTCGGGGTGTGTATATATCAGTTGGTAGGCTTCACCCACACTCACGGCACGGATGTTCCAACGCACACTTACTTCGAGACGGCGTAAGCGGGGGAAGAAATGGCGCAGCATGTCCCGGTAGGGGGCGCCGCCCCGGAGCTCCATCAGTTGCTTTTCGCGGCCGTTGAAGATGCCGACATTCCGGATAATGGAGAGGGCGGCATCGGCATAGGGAGGCTGCTCCGACTGTAAAAGCACAGAAAGGCCTTCCCAGTCTTCGGCCACACAAGTGGTCTCGATGCGCGAACGCGGAATGCCGCAATTGCTGTATATATAGGAAGCAAAGACCCGCGCCCGCGAGCCGGCAAGGCGCTCGTTGTCGATATAGGTTCCGTCCGGTGATGCGTAACCGCAGACGCGGACATACTCCAGGCTGGAATAGTTGCCTGCAGAAAGCGGAGACAGCAAGCTGTCGAGTTTCTGCAACTCGGTGCGGTTGTTATGATAGTCGGGCGACACATTGTCACTGCCCAAAGGATAATCAATATGGAACACTTCCTTTTCGTCCAGCTTCTTGGCAGGCTCCACCGTAGGTTCAAGGAAGGAAAGCATGGCGACATAAAGCTCGACATCGCGGGCGGAATAAGTTACGAAAGGAGCGACTAACTGAACCCCGGCAGGCTGCACAGGGAGTGGTTGCTGTACCGAAATTGATTGCTGTGCAGAAACAGGCTGTTGTGTAGCAACAGGTTGCCGCACAGGTTCAGGCCGCTGTACGACCACCCGCTCGGAAAACAACCGCCCGCTGATGGTGTCTACACCCAGTAATTGAAGGTCGCAGCAATCTTTCACTTCCTGGCGGAGAAGCAATGCGGCATCTCCCATCCATACAGAATAGGGCACGCCTACATGGTAAGAGACGGGGCGCGGTGCAGAGTGACGTTTGCAGAGTTGAATAAGGTAAGGTTTGGCACGATGCACCCTGCTGTCATCGCCCAGCGCCCATTCGCGACGGTCGAAGCGATAGCGGCGGCGTCCGCTCACCAATACAGGAGGAAGTTCGACACGACCTCCACGGCTGTTTGCCAATATGGGGGTGAAGTGCAGGCAGGTGCGGCTATTGAGCCGTATGGACGATAAATCCATCTTCAAGCTGAGGAACAGGCTGTCGCCCGTCACCTGAGCGTCTGTAAGGCTTACACGGGCTTCCTGCCCCCAAACATGCAGGGTGCTAAAGAAGAGTAACAGTGCGAGGCACTGATACCTCACGTGGAAGGTATATAGCGTTTTCATCATGGCTGTGATGTTGTTTTTTTAACGTAAGAAATAGATGAGCGAAACTCCCGCGCGGGTAGGACCGAAATAAGTGCGTTTAAACCGTCCTACCCGTTCGCCACAATCACGGCAGAGGTATTTGTCGTATGAGAGTTGGGCATAACCGCCTCCCACGGTCACTTCCATACCCCAACGGTCGCCCATAGCCCAATGGTAACCGTAACTGATGCCACCACCGTAAAGGTTGCCGCGGTAGACATACTCTTTCATGCAAGGGATGAAATCAATCTGCCCGATATTGAAATGGGCGTAGTGTCCGTGCAGGCCGATGAAATGACCTTCGAAACGACGACAGAACCAGTAACGGATTTCAGGCTGGGCAAAAGCAAGGTTGAGTTTCATGTCATTGGAAAATTCCCAGGCATTATAACCACCGTCCAGAACAAGAGTGAAATTACGCCCTAACGAGAATTCAACCCCGGCATTGGGAGTGGTGGTTCCCCAAAACAGCAGGTTGGTGCGCAGTGTGGTACGCTGGGCCTGCAATCCTGAACAAGAGGATGCCAACAACCAAAGAAGGAGAAGAATGCGTTTCATAAGCGTAAAATAGTAGCGTTATCATATTACGGTCCACTGGGGACGTTACTTACCAAGTAACGGCAAACGCACAGCCTCTGCACAGGGAAAAAGAGTTTTTCCACAGAGTTTTTTATGAAGAAAGTACAGTTGACAAAGAAAAGAAGTCAATAAAAGAGTGCTCCATGTTTGAAAAGGCAAAAATGGATAAAGGTTTTGCGTGTTTTTAGTAGAGAAGAACAAACGCAAGATTGTGTTTTGTGTGTATTTTATGTACTTTTTGTTGCTTATTAAATATTTATTTGTGTTTTTTAGAAAAATATCAGATTTATATTTGGATTAATAAAAGAAAAATATAAACTTTGCAAGCAGAAACTTGCCGTTACTTGGTAAGTAATTCTACCGTAACATCATGTTTTATAATAAATAAAGCATCCGCCACTCCTCCCCTCCTGCTTTTTCACAGTAGAAATTAGCTTACGGTTTGCCTTATCCACTTTCTCATTTTCAAAAGGTTTCAGATAAGTTTCCGTCACACGTATCGAAGAGTGCCCAAGTGCCTGGCAAATGATTCCGATGGGCATTCCGATATGATAGGCCAATGTAGCCCATGTATGTCTTGCGGTATATGAGCTGATTTTGATGCCGGGTAATAGTCGTTTAGCCAATACTCTCAACATTTTATTAAAATTCCGCAGAGCTTTCTGATAGCATTCATACAAGGCTTCATCTCCTTCCGGTGCAACGTCCAATATCGGGAAGAGGTAGAGGGAAGTCTCATCTTTGTCCTTAAACTCTTTCAGCAAGGGCAGTGCTTCCCGGGGGATACGCAACGTGATCTGTTTGCCCGTCTTGTGGCGGCGATACGCTATTTTGCCATCTTTCACGTCCCGCTTGCGCAAATGTGCAAGGTCGATGAACGGCATTCCGCGAAACAGGAACATCAGCAGGAAATAGGCCTGCACGCGTTGCAGCTCCTCAGAGAGCACGTCAAGGTCTGCGTGCATCAATCTGCCCATCTGTTCTTCCGTCAGTGCCCGTTTGATCTGTGACTTCACCTTGGTATACACATCATCAAAGAGTCTCGGGTTGTGCTCCGGTGTGCCGGGTGGAGACAGCCGGTTGTACACAGCCTGCAAGGTGCGCATATAGGTAGAAATAGTATTCCAGCTCAGCCGCCTTTGCAACAGCCAATCCTCATACTCTTTCAGCCGCCCGGGAGTAAATACTTCATTCATCGGCATGGCGTCGCCGGAAAATGCCGCAAAGGAATGCAATGTGCTGGTATATGTATGTACCGCCGGGTGCTTCCTGTCATCCTTCAACTCTTCAATAACCTCTGCCATATACAGCGACAGATTCATCCTCCCTTCATCTGTCTCAATCCTTTCTGTTACTTTCTTAATCTTTTCTGTTACTTTCTTAATCCTTTCTGTATTCATAACTCTTATCTTTAAAGTTGTACACTACAAAATGAGTCCTGAGAACAGGATTCAAAGGCGTAATGTTTATGAATACAAAGTAAAGAAACCCGTTGGCGGAATTAATTTCTTTCTATAGGGTTATGAGGTAAAATGGGTACGCGGACGACACGGACAAGGCGGACGAACGCGGATTTAAAAAGCTGCGCTATACTATTATAAATGATAAATTAAAGTCCGCGTTCGTCCGCCTTATCCGCGTAGTCCGCGTACCCATTCTCCGCTAAATTATCATTTACCTTCCCTTTAATAAACGCCAAAATATGTAAAACGTCGGAACTTTCCTCTGCAAACACCGTTGTTGTGGGAAATTCGACGGGGAAAATCCTCGCCACCTAAACCTAAACTAAAATATTAGTAAAATGGAAGATGTAAATTTCAGAAAAGGTGATGCCAAAACAGAAGTGTTTGGATCAAACAGAATGTTGCAACCCTCTCCGGTAGAGAAGATCCCTGATGGACCTACCACTCCCGAGATTGCTTATCAGATGGTAAAAGACGAAACTTTCGCTCAAACTCAACCCCGTCTGAACCTGGCCACTTTCGTTACCACTTATATGGACGATTACGCCACCAAGCTGATGAACGAGGCGATCAACATTAACTACATTGACGAAACGGAATATCCCCGTATCGCCGTGATGAACGGAAAATGTATCAACATCGTAGCAAACCTGTGGAACTCTCCGGAAAAGGATACTTGGAAAACAGGTGCGCTGGCCATTGGTTCAAGTGAAGCATGTATGTTGGGCGGCGTGGCAGCTTGGTTGCGTTGGCGTAAAAAACGCCAGGCTCAAGGCAAACCTTTCGATAAACCTAATTTCGTTATCTCAACCGGTTTCCAGGTAGTATGGGAAAAGTTCGCACAGTTGTGGCAGATTGAAATGCGTGAAGTGCCTTTGACCCTTGACAAGACTACTCTTGATCCGGAAGAAGCATTAAAGATGTGTGATGAAAACACCATTTGTATCGTACCTATCCAGGGTGTGACATGGACCGGACTGAACGATGACGTAGAAGCACTGGACAAAGCTCTCGATGCTTACAACGCCAAGACCGGTTACGATATTCCTATCCATGTAGATGCTGCCAGTGGTGGTTTCATTTTGCCGTTCCTCTATCCTGAAACGAAATGGGACTTCCGTTTGAAGTGGGTTCTTTCTATCAGTGTCAGCGGACATAAATTCGGTCTCGTTTATCCGGGTCTGGGTTGGGTTTGCTGGAAAGGCAAAGAATATCTGCCCGAAGAAATGTCATTCAGCGTAAACTATCTGGGTGCAAACATTACTCAGGTGGGATTGAACTTCTCCCGTCCTGCTGCTCAAATCCTGGGTCAGTACTACCAATTCATTCGCTTAGGATTCCAGGGATACAAAGAGGTACAGTATAACTCACTGACCATCGCGAAGTATATCCATGATGAAATCGCTAAGATGGAACCGTTCGTCAACTATTCAGAAGAAGTGGTGAACCCGTTGTTCATCTGGTACATGAAACCGGAGTACGCCAAGAATGCTAAATGGACGTTGTACGACCTTCAGGATAAACTGTCGCAACATGGTTGGATGGTACCTGCTTATACCCTGCCTTCTAAACTGGACGACTACGTCGTAATGCGTGTGGTAGTACGCCAGGGCTTCAGCCGCGACATGGCAGACATGTTGCTGGGCGACATCAAGAATGCTATCACTGAACTGGAGAAATTGGATTATCCTACTACTACCCGCATGGCTCAGGAAAAGAACTTGCCGGTAGAAACTAAGATGTTCAATCATGGTGGACGCCGCCATAAAAAAGCTGTAAAATAATTGAAGTGATAGGGTAATAGAGTGATAAGGTGATTGAGCAATATCACCCTAACACTCTATCGCCTTAACACTCTAGCACTTTATTAACTATGGATAAAAAGATTTCAATCTCTCAACTAAAAGAAGTTGCCCAGGAAGCCTATGAACAGGTAAAGGGTAACACCGGGGGAAAAAATGCCGATTACATCCCCTACCTTGCCAACATCGACAAGAATCTGTTCGGTATCAGCATCTGTCTGATGAACGGACAAACCATTAATATAGGTGACACTGACTACCGTTTCGGTATAGAATCTGTTTCCAAAGTACATACAGCCATCCTTATCCTCCGTCAATACGGAGCACAGAAGGTGCTGGATATGATTGGTGCAGATGCTACAGGATTGCCTTTCAACTCAATCATCGCCATCTTGCTGGAGAATGACCACCCTTCTACCCCATTGGTAAATGCAGGTGCCATTTCAGCATGTTCCATGGTTGAACCTGTGGGTGATTCGGATAAGAAATGGGAAGCTATTGTTCAGAATATTACTGATTTGTGTGGTTCAGCTCCACAATTGATTGATGAGCTGTATAAATCGGAAACGGCCACGAACTTCAACAACCGCTCTATTGCATGGTTACTGAAGAACTACAACCGTATCTACGATAATCCGGATATGGCACTCGACCTGTACACTCGTCAGTGCTCATTAGGTATCACTGCCGGACAACTGGCAATTGCTGCCGGAACCATCGCCAACAGTGGTGTAAACCCTGTCACCAAGAAAGAAGTGTTTGAGGCTTCATTAGCTCCGAAGATTACTTCCATGATTTCTACCGTAGGTTTCTACGAACATTCAGGCGACTGGATGTACACTGCCGGCATACCTGCCAAGAGCGGTGTAGGTGGTGGAGTTATGTCTGTACTGCCCGGAGTGTTCGGTGCAGCTGCATTTGCACCTCCTTTGGACGAAGCAGGGAATTCTGTTAAATCACAACTCGCCATCAAATATATCATGAACAAATTGGGTTTGGGCGTGTTCAATGGTGACCGTGTGACTATTGTAGAATAAGACAATCTCTCTTTTTCATAAATAAAAGGCGTCGTCAGTCCGGAGAGGATAGGCGGCGCCTGTACTTTTAAAAGCTACAAAAATGAAGCGCACAACTTACGTACCTCATTCCAGCGTTCTTGTGTGCGCTGATCGGCACGCGCCATTTGCATATTGTAACGAGTCTGCATATTGAGCAACATCTCAGGGTCAAGTCCCAGAGCCGCTTCAAATAGCAAAGCAAGTTCCGTATTAACCGGACGCTTGCCGTTCAGTACCTCATTCAGCTGTGAATACGAAATTCCCATTTGGCGAGCCAAGGCACGCTGCGAAATTTTCCGATATTCAATTTCGTCTTTTAATATCTCACCAGGATGCGTGGGGCAAAACGGGGTGAGTTTATTTGCAAGCATAGTCATACCTTATTTATTTATAATGATTGGACAATTCTATAACATTACATACACTTATGATAGTTTCAGCATCTGCTACAACTCTGACTGTAAATTCTATACGATATTTTGAAGTAACCCGTATAGAAGAAAGGCCTTCCTTATCTCCTATTAAGGTTTCATAATTCAAAGAATTGTGCTTAACAAAGACTCAACACTATTCGATGCAATCAGCGTATCAATACATCTTTTATACCTCTTTATCACATCTGGCTGAAAGCGATGTTTCTTATCACTACATTTACCGGAGACATAAAGTTCTTTAAGATATTCTTTATCAAATGTAACTAACATAAGCGGTCGTTTGTTCGTTACAAAGATAAAGATTTTAATTCAGATGTTCACTAAATAGTGAACAATCTTTCAGGCTTCTTTTCACAACTTCTCATCTTAGCTACATAATCCGGATAATATTATTTAATATCCCCTCCCTGCAACTGCTTATAATATTCTTCTTTCTCCTGATTCCTCTTCTGCACCAGACTCGTCACATACACCGTAAATATCGGGAACATCATCATACCTAATGCTGCCAGCAAAACCGACAGTACACGCCCCGTCACCGTCACAGCAATAATATTGGAACCAACCGTCGTTACATCCATAAACGCCCACCACAAAGCATCCCCATAACCTGTAACTAATGTATTCACCCCATGCTCCATTACATAAAAAGCCAGACTGGAGAAATAAACCGTAGCAAGCAAAGTCGTAAGGTAGGTAACAAACAGGCCGGATGCCTTATTATACGTCAACCACCCCACCACAATGGCCAACGCATAGCCACCGCGCACTAAAGGAATAAAACGCAATAAATAAGTGATTTCCTCGGAAAACGTCCATCCGGCCCAGGAAATAATGCTCTGGTAAGGGATGGCCACCAGAAGAAAAACAAAGTGAGTGGCAAAATAACGTCCTTTATGCTTTGCTAAAAACCACTCTAGAATAAAGTCCAGCAAAAACAGGATGCACACGGCAAACTGAACCTTCATAAATACCGTCTGAGTATAGAAAGGAATACCCTTGAATGTATCTACTGAAATACTAACCACTAAAAACAACGAAAGTAGCAGAATCACAATGTGTAAGACACCATAAATTCCCTTCTCTCGTAATGCAAATTCTGAAAGAGCCATTTTCATAATAATACCTATTATTTATTCTGATTTAATATATTACTGATTTCTGTCTAATTGCCCTAAAACGTCTTGCACAAGGCATTTGTTTAAGTGTTAATTTACCAACTTTCACTTTATCCCCGAAAACAACTCCACCGAGTCGTTGTTATAGAGACTGATTTTAAAACATATTTTTCACCTAAAACCTTAACTTATGGCAAATATTAAACAAACAGTGAAGCTGGGTGTGTTCACCCTCGCAATCATGAATGTAACGGCAGTAGTATCCCTACGTGGACTACCTGCCGAGGCCGTGTACGGAATGAGTTCGGCCTTTTACTATTTATTTGCAGCTATCGTATTCCTTATACCGACATCACTTGTCGCTGCGGAATTGGCTGCGATGTTCCAGGACAAACAAGGTGGTGTGTTCCGCTGGGTAGGAGAAGCCTACGGTAAGCGGCTCGGTTTCCTTGCCATCTGGGTACAATGGATTGAGAGTACTATCTGGTACCCTACCGTATTGACATTCGGTGCTGTATCCATCGCCTTCATCGGAATGAACGACGCACACGATATGTCGTTGGCAAGTAACAAGTACTACACACTCGCCGTAGTACTCATCATCTACTGGCTCGCCACTTTCATTTCATTGAAAGGTATGGGATGGGTAGGTAAGGTAGCCAAAGTCGGCGGTATGGTTGGTACCATTATCCCGGCAGCCTTGCTGATTATCCTGGGGATCATTTATCTGGCTACAGGCGGACACTCCAATCTGGACTTCCACAGCAGCTTCTTCCCCGATCTGACGAACTTCGACAACGTCGTACTCGCCGCAAGTATCTTCCTCTTTTATGCCGGTATGGAAATGGGCGGTATCCACGTTAAGGATATAGAAAACCCCTCCAAGAATTATCCGAAAGCAGTATTTATCGGTGCAGCTATCACAGTTATCATTTTCGTACTGGGTACTTTTGCACTGGGTGTTATCATCCCGGCTAAGGACATCAGCTTGACACAAAGTTTGCTGGTTGGTTTCGACAATTACTTCCATTACATCCACGCTTCCTGGTTATCACCAATCATCGCTATCGCTCTTGCATTCGGTGTGCTGGCAGGTGTATTGACTTGGGTTGCTGGTCCGTCTAAAGGTATTTTTGCCGTAGGTAAGGCAGGTTACATGCCTCCGTTCTTCCAGAAAACAAATAAACTGGGTGTACAAAAGAACATTCTGTTCGTACAAGGTGGTGCTGTAACAGTATTGAGCCTCTTGTTCGTAGTAATGCCTTCCGTACAGAGTTTCTATCAAATCTTGTCACAGTTGACAGTAGTTCTTTACCTTATCATGTATATGCTGATGTTTACAGGAGCTATTGTATTGCGTTACAAGATGAAGAAGTTGAACCGTCCGTTCCGTATCGGTAAGGATGGTAATGGATTGATGTGGTTCATCGGTGGACTCGGTTTCTGTGGTTCTCTGTTGGCATTCATCCTAAGCTTTATCCCGCCCAGTCAGATCTCAACGGGTAGCAATACAGTTTGGTTCTCCGTATTGATTATCGGTGCCATTGTTGTAGTGGCAGCTCCGTTCATCATTTACGCTTGCAAGAAACCGACTTGGGTTGATCCGAATACTAACTTCGAGCCCTTCCATTGGGAAGAACAACCAAAAGTTGCAGCAAGCGCAGCAACAACCACTGCAACAGCAGCAGGCACAACAAGCACAGCTACGGCAACACCAACTGCAAATCCTACCGTAAATACAACTAGTACAACAAATAATTCCGGTACACCTAAATCATAGGGTCGTAATCGGAAAACATGAAAATGGGACTGTACAGATTGACGTACAGCCCCATTTTTTCATTTTGGATGAGGAATAGATACGCGGACGACGCGGAATAGGCGGACGAACGCGGATTTAAAAAGCTGCACTATAATACTAATAAA
>OGLT01000354.1_pt1 | contig 39016 bp, 47 predicted proteins | sample 1572911 | NCBI WGS metagenome assembly OGLT01 (sample SAMEA2582014, study PRJEB24529) | metagenome | biome: Human gut stool | place: China | collected 2011 | reverse complement strand
AGAAACTTATTAACCAAGTAGTCTTGATTGACTACACCATTATTATACTAGGAGAGTTTAATATGAGTAGAGATTATCAGGACGCAAAATTGTTTTTCGTGGACTTTGATGATACATTTTACATTCACGAGCGTAGTGACCCAACTTATTATCAGAGAGTTGTTAAGAACCCGGATACTGTATACGATGGCTATGCAAGTCCTAATCTAGCATTGATCAAATTCTTACAGGATCATCCGGACGCTCCTATTTATTGCCTAACGTGGGCAAGTCTGTCATTAGCAGCATTACCTAAGCGGGCTTGTTTTGAAAAGTACCTGCCAGGCAGACAGATTTTGACAATTACAACCGCTACGCCAGCCGATAAGATTAAGGCAATGGAATTGATCGCAGATATGAAAGGCATTAGCTATGACAACGTTTTGTTAATTGATGATTTGTACACTACAAATGAAATGGCAAGAGAAGCTGGGTTCATGGCAATTACACCTCAGAGGGTGCAGAATGATGAATATAAGAAGCTATTAAGTTTAAAAGGAAGCAGAGATTAATCTAATCTCTGCTTTTATAGTGGGGTGAGGGTATGTATATTAGCGATTACAATCAGGCTTTGTATGACGAAGTGCTTGAGAAAATAAAAGCAGGATATCATCAAATATTTTACTCTGAGGCAACGGGGCTTGGTAAATCAATTATTATGCAAATGCTCATCTTACAGCAGTTTGCAGGTAAGAGAGTCTTGTACATAGCTCCTAAGTATAGTATCTGGAATAACCTTAGCCAGTATGAGGCAATGAGGTGTGCTGACTGTAGAATGTATGCAGCATTCAAAGATACTGAAACTGCACTTGATATCATCCATAACTATGATGTTATCTTTATTGATGAGTGTCACCATATGTATTCTGATATCCAAGGTGCAAGTATTCAAAAAGCTATGGCAATCTATAGTAATAAATATTTCTTTGGATTCACAGCGACACCTAAGCTCAAGGGTAAATTAGCCAGTGATGCTTTTGAGGTCAGTTGTATTGGGTTGGATGTTTATGACGCAGTAAAGCAGGGAATATTCCCTAAGATAAAATATGCCATATTGGTTCCAGACACAGAAGGTGATATCTGTAGCCAGGATATTATCGCACAGATTCAATCAATATTCGAGGACAGGCGAAAAGTTGGTGAGAAGTGTCTAGTATATTTGACGGACATACGTGACCTAGAGTCATATACAAGCCTATTGAAAGAAGCTTATCCTGAATATGATGTTATGAGTATTCATAGTAAGAAAACACTCAAAAATAACAAAATGGCATTGAATCAATTCAATGCAGCTGTTGGTAATGTGATGCTGTTATCTGTAGATAGTTTGATGGAAGGTGTTCATTTAAATGGTGTGCATTGTGTCATCTCATGCAGACATACACAGTCACTGAATGTATTTCTTCAGATAATGGGACGACTATGCAAGCCGTACAGTAAAGTAGAACCTCTATTCATTGATGTCACGGATAGTGTATCTGATATCAACTTTGATTTGGATGAGCCAAAGCCAAAGGGTAATGGTACTAGTCAGATTACACAGAGATCGTTAAAAGATATGATTGATGTTCATTGCAAGGAGTATGAGTACGTGGAGTTCTATGAACGTTTGAGGAGTAAGGATAACAAAATACAGACATATAAGGACTTCACATGGTCAACATACGTGCAGTTAGCTAAACAGTTGGGTGTATCTGTAAACTCTATTTATTCATGGTTAAGACGAAATGTAGGGTCTACAATCTATGATTATATAGATTATAAGACAAATAGCCAGATAATGTACAGAGGCGTTAATTGCAGCTCTTATGAGTCTATGGCGGTTACGCTGCATAAGACCATTCATGATGTTAAGTTAGTTATAAAGCTTAATAATATGACTAGGCAGGAGTATGTTGACTTTGTATTAGGTGAAAGAACTTTGGATGAATATAATCAAAGCTTGAGTATCATGATCTACCGTGATGTAGACTGCTATAGTGATGAAACGATTGCAAGAGCATTACATAAAAACACTATGGAAGTTCATAATGGCATTAAGCGGTGTGGTGGTGCACTGTCTTATATAGATAATGTGCTTAAACAATTAACACTTAAACAGTATTTATGGGAAAAAGGTGGCAACAAGAAGTTCAGTTACCATGGTATAAAGTACAACACACCGGAGGACATTTGTGCTCAATTAGGTGTGACTATGAAGACATATCGAGCATTTATGAGGACTGCAAAAGCAGATAGTCCTCGGGAGTTTATCGATGCTTATATGAGAACAGAAAGGTGAGGAAATGAAAGTATATTTAATTACATTTAATGAGGGAGAGCAGAAATTTGAAAGTAAATTGCAGGATGTGACATCAGCAGATTTGGATGACATCATCAAAGCTAAAAATCCATTTGTAAGTTACCAATTAGTACATAAGAAGTATTTCATGGAAGATTGCCATGGTGAATGCGAAGATGTTGTTGGTGATTTGAATAGTAGGTTGTGCCAGAAAGGTCCTACTATCGAGCATGGGCAGATTAGGGTTGCCAGGTGCAGGACATGTGGCGAGTTATTTGCAGTTGCAAAACCTACTAACTGTGATGGAGTTTGGTTAGCTTCTACACATTGTCCTGCTTGTAGGAAAAAGAGACGTCTTGCAAAAGTTAAATAGTTATTGCTTGAGGGTTAGTAACTTAGTCGGTTATTTAACCCTCTTTTAGTAAGGAGTAATATTTTATGTCTGGTAAAAAGTATTTATATGAGAATGAACTAAAGCATGGCATTATCATGAATAATATTGGGAATGCAACTTTAAGGTATTGTGGAGTACGGATTGCTGCAAAAGTAACAGATGTGCAGCAGATCATAGAGAAGTTGAACATTAGCGATGAACATAGAATGTGGCTGACCTCCTATTTCATTGATAGGATACCAGAGTGGCGTATACCTATGCGAGATGATGTTCGTCCTATGGAGCTTCCACGGCTTATAGCATTAACAGCCAGAACGTTATATGCTAACTGGGATTTTGATAAGGGGTGTTTAAAAGAAGACAGTGATCAATCAATTCAGAACATTAAAGAGTTGCCTGGCATAGTGAAGAATGTTTTATTGCGTAATGGATATAAAACATTAGAAGATATTGGAAAAGCAGATTCAAAGCAGATTATAAGCATTCCACGACTTGCAGCTAGTGGGTATAACACAATAATTGATTGTTTAGATGATCATAATATTAAACACCATCTAATTAAAATGAGCGCTTACTTTTTTGCAAAAGAAAAGAAAAAAGTAAATATAGTATAAGGAGATTGAATATGAAAAATATTGAAGAGATTAGAAAAGAGAAGAAGAGCACAATTAATTTTGGTAGTGTACCATTTGAAGCATATGTGCATGCTATATGTAATAACGTTTCAGACATTTTTATCAAAGCACAGGAACTTCTTATGTTGCATAGAGCCTTTATGACAGCTAATGAAATTTATGAGATTTATGTGCCTGCAAGAATTAGAGAATTATCAGATAATTTTTATGCTGGCAAAGCACCAGCAGGCGATGTTATAAAGATTATGGAAGAACTTGTTGGTATTCTTAATCAAGATACTAATAAGTCGTTAATTAAATCTATGTACGTTGAAGTACCAGCAATATATTTTCAAACTGCAGAAGATTTAGAGGGTACAAGTAAACAGGAGTCAGCAATAGAGTGTACGGCAGTTCGTGTAACTGAAGCAGGTGATGGTAAGTTGGTAGTTGTTGAGCTTAAAGACGGTTCCACAATATTTGGTATAAAGGTAGAAAAAGAACATCAGGTATCTATGGATAGAATCATTAACGATTGGTGTTCCTATCAATAGGAAAGGTATGTCATCGTTGAATAGTTAAATAGTTTTTAAGTGTGTATGTGTTCATTTGAAATATTTGGAGGTAATTTATTATGTTAGATATTAACAAAGCAAGAAAAGGCAATAAGATTATGGTAAAAACAAGAAGAGAATGGGATGAACTCTATAATAAGTTTGAATCTATGTATAATTCATACCCTGTAGAGATGACAAGAGCGGAAGCTTTTTCTAAAGCAATGAATGACGGATTAATTACCAGTGAGGATTATCGTGAAGCACGTAAAGTCTACGGTAGCTTGTGGAATTATACAGGCGATTGATATTTCAGATACAGTTACTGGTAAGAAGTATGATCAAGAGTACATGAAGGATAAACCCTTTGATTATTTGCCAAGAAGATAACTATTAGCTAAACATACATACACACTTTATATAAATGTAAGGAGAATTTATTTTTTTGATGATACTATAAACAATAAGTTTTTGTAAAAGGAGAGAAATTATTATGGCATTAGATATTAATGAAGCTAGAAAAGGTAATGGGATGTCAAAGGAAGAGTCAGATGCAATTTTAGGTCTTGCTGAGAAGCTCACAGACTTTGGCGAAAGACAATCCTTTCTTAGAATGAAAGATATGCCCTTTGATAAGGCACTTATGGAGTTTGTTACAAGCTGTAAGCGTTGGTATGGTCTACCTTATAAAGAGATACAGGAGACCTTGAATGTAATGTCGGCAGAGGGGTCTCTGGAAATCATGTCGCATGTTATATATACTTGTGTATTGAACGTATTATTAGGTATGCCTATTCTGCTCTTCAAGGAAATCTACATCAACTATTGTTTATATAAGTACATTCATTCTGAGGGAGAAGAGGCTAAAGAGTATTACAAAATGAGGGCAGAACAGGGATTTGGTTGTACTCTTGAAGAAGAAGTAATTCGTAGAGCTATGGAAGATCCAATTGGTGAAATGGATAATATTTATCCTGAAGAGCCTTCAGCTGCAGAGACGTTATATGAAGATACAAAGTGGTGGGGATTAAATCCTGAAAGTCAGTATTCTTTCGTAAAGTACTGGAAAACATCATCCAATATGCCTAAAGATTTAATCAAAGTTACGGCTACGTTTGTGGCAGCACTTCGGGACTATATTGATATTGATATTGATGCTATTTGTCCAAAGGGTGTTGATAATCTTATGCAGGCGGCTTATTCCCTTACTACTAAGTATAAAATTTTCAATGAAGCAGGTATCGAGTCTATACACAAGTCAACTATGATAGCTTGTGGATTTCGTTGTTGCTTAGATAAGCAAAGAAAGCAAGAGGCAAGTTTCCGGTAGTATCATATGAGAGAGGAGAATCATTTATTATGTTAGATATTAATGCAATGAGAAACAAGGATGATAATTCCCAACCATCACAATTAAAAGACAAATCATTTGATGAAGCTATTAGAGAGTTTGTTGCTAGTTGTTCACGATGGTATTACACACCGTACAATGAATTACATCATGATTTTGAGAGGTGGTATCATGATAAAGGAGACATTTTAGCTTTTGTCTTATATACAGGTTTGTTAGAGTTGATAGTTGGGATACTTGAGGAACTGTATGACTATAGCTATGAAGATAAAACAATATTTAATGAAGAAGGTTTTCCGATTGGGTTATTTAAGGAGACTTATATTAACTATTGTTTATATAAGTATATCCATGCAAAGACGACTACTGAAAGTGAGTACTATAAAATGAGAGCAGAGCAAGGCTTCGGTTGTACTCTTGAAGAAGAATTAGCTCGTAGGAATTCAGAAGATCCTTCATTTGAAATAGTGGGTGCAGCTTACTCTACGGGAACAGTAGCGGAACAGTTATATGAAAATACAAAGTTGTGGGGAGTAGACCCTGATAGTCAGTATTCTTTTGTAACGTACTGGAGGACATCTGTGGATATGCCTGAAGATTTGGTAAAAGACTTGATTATGTTTATGACAGAATTTAGAGATTATATAGATATTGCAGACATTTGCACTATGTGCGCAGATTTTATGCATACGGCTTATACTCTTGTAACTAAATATGACATTTTTGCTGATATAACTATCGACAATATACATAAGATACTTATGATGGCTTTATTGTTCCGTTGCTACTTAGATCAACAAAGACAACTAGAGTCGTGGTCTCAGCAAAATCAGATGAGAGAGGAGAATTATTTGTTATGGTAGACATTAATGCAATGAGAAACAAGGGAGTAGCTGAACCAGAACTGAATAGTCTAGGGAAGCTTAATAGGGTCTTTGACGACATAATACAGTACAGTGCTGATTTTGATGGAGAAGCAACTCTAAAGGACAAGCTGCGTGATGGGTTGATTGTCAGTAAGTTCAAGGATGCTGCTTATACTGTGATTGATAGCCCATACGGAGTATACTTGCGTTTTCAGGAAGCAATTTATGCTACTATTCAACTAGAATTAGGTAAAACACTTGAACCAGGTTTCCAGCCATTATGCACAATTATTCCGGTATTTCAAAGATACCTGTGCGATAGGTTAAAAAATTGTCATGATGGGGAAGAGCTAAGTAATACACTTACTATAATGGAAGATTTGGCAATCTGTTTAGACACGTATGCATATTTAACAGATTTTAATCTTTCAGATACTGCACAGGCTGAATTACAGATTATTTCTGAGGCTCGTAAAAGTGATGTAAAATCAGATGATATATTAGAACGATATGCAGCTACAGTTCTCAAACCAATGTGTAACTTATTAAAGCTAGAGCATGATGCTACTGCCATTTTTACGCCTGAAGCAAGTGATAGAATTTGTACATTTTTGCAGCAGTTGTGGTCTTCAATGTTTGAAACCACGCCAACGAATAAGATGTCTTTTGATATAAGTTCTATAATGGTGTCGTATAAAAAGTTAGAGTCATGTTTTAGCAGATATGGTTTCTACGAAGACCCCGAGCCTCTTAAGGCAGCTTTTGCATATGAAGCTTCGTTGCGTTAGTATTTTTCAATAGGTGTTACTTGTTAAAGTAACACCTATTATTTTAATCTATATGTAATACATTATGTGTTGCATTTGCGTAAAAAGGAGTGAATGAAGATATGTTAGATATTAACAGTGTAAGAGAAAAAAACAAAACAGAATTCACAGCAGAAGATATTGAGATATTAAAGAAACATCGGCATGATCGTGAAAAGCCGTGTATTGGATGTCATATGGTTGAATATTGCTGTGGGTGTCCAGAGTGGAAAGAGTGGGACAAAAAATATGCAGAAATTAGAAATGCAGGGCTGGAAAAGGCTTATGAGAAGATAAAAAGGTATCAGAAGCTTATAGAGCGTAAAAACGAATTAGAACAGAAACTTAAACAAACTGAAGAAAAAATGAATGGTAACAGAGCTAAATTACAAGCATCTGGATTGATAAAAGTATTTGAATAAGATTCCATAAGGTTATAATAATAAGTTATATTTGTGGCCTTTTATTTAAGGAGAAATTTGTTATGTTAGATATTATCAAAATGAGAAGTGGAGAGAATCCTACATTAGAGGAGAGTATAGCGCTTGACATTGAATGGTTTAACACTATATTTGATAGGGCCATGGGTGATGGTGAAGATTTCGAAGGAAGAACAATTACATTGGATCGTTTACGTGAAGGATTATGTATCGAGATATTTGAAAACTGTGTCAAAGAGACTATGAGAAATCCTTATAATGTATACTACCGAATGCAAGATTCGCTTTGTCGATCATTTCGTCATGATTGGTATGATAGTTGCTACAAGGACAAGCAACTTGAATTAATTGTTCCTCTATTTCAAAGATATTTATGTGATAGATTAATAGTTTGCACAAATATGGATGAAGTTATATCAATATTGAAAATTATTGAGGATTTATCTTATTATCAATATTATATTGCAAAAGAGGGTAGCTCAGTTCATTTATCCCTAGACGCATTTAATGAGATAGAAAGGGTAATTTCAAGTGTTCGACTTGGTAATTTGGAGTTTCCTAAATTTGCAGTACAGTATAGTACGATGATAAAACCTAGGTTTAATTTACTTCAATTGTTTAGAAATGTAAAGTGTATACCTGTACGACTAGAAAGTGCAGTTTCTATATTTTTACAGACATTATGGGACTCTTTGTTTACATCTGTATCTAAGGATAATTCTGAGTATATAGTTAAACTTTGGGATAGAGTAAAGATAGAGCTTAGACTGAATAGTGAATATCTGGATTTTCGTCCTTTAGACACAGATATTTTCTATATAAATGGAAAACCTATTGCAGCAGAATTTTATGATCATCGAGATAACAAGGATGAATGGGGTACAAGAAAGGCTAAGGAAATAGTCTTTTCTTACTATCATTTCTATGTGAAACCTATACTCACTAATAGGTATCCTGCATTCGTAGTAACATTTTATAGATGCACTGATGGAACTTACGAACATGAAAGATTTGATACATCCAATAATTCTGTGACTCTCGCTTCTACGTCGTCAGATGAGATTAGATATGAGTGGTATAGGTATACAAGAGGTGAACTACCATATTCGAAGAAGAGTCATACTCTAGTAGCTTTCAACGAAAAACTTTTAGAGTACCCATCGTTAAAGATTTGTACAGACTTTGATGTTAAGTGGTTTAATGGACAATTTGATAAGGCTATGAATAATGAGGAGTTTAAAGGTAAAAAAATTACGTTGGATAGTCTACGCGAAGGCTTATGTGTTGAAATATTCGAAAATTGCGTAAAGTATATTGTAAGGAACCCATACAATGTATACTTCAGGATACAGAATTCACTCTGTAGAACTATTTGTGGATATGATTGGGATAATGATAAAAGAAAGGGTACAAAGCTTGAATTAATTATTCCATTGTTCCAGAGATATTTATGCGACAGACTGGCAGTTTGTACATCGATGGATGAGGTTACATATATTCTTAATACTATTGAGAATTTAGCGTACTATCAATGTTTTTCAATAAAAGAAAACAGATCAACTCACTTGTCGTTAGAGACTTTCAATGGTATGGAGGATGTAATCACGACCATTCAATTAGGCGTTACTAGCTTTCTAACATTTGCAACGAAATACAGTGAATTGATCAAACTGGAATTTAATCTATTCTCATGGTTTATGACTATAGATAGCACACCTGCATCACTACCGAACCGAGTTTCTTTATTCTTGCAGACATTATGGAAGTCTCTATTTATCGTCCCATCTGGAATTGACCCTAAGTATGTTCTCAAGCTGTGGAGTGAAGTCGAGGTAGAGCTTAAACTCTGCCAAGAAGAATATCCGAATTTCATCCCTCTGGATACATATATGATATGTGGTAATGACGTGCCTATTGCAGTAGCTGTTAGTAATCTTCAAGATGGTAAATATAAATGGGATACAAGAAAAGATAAAAAATTATTCTTATATGGAGCTGGAGTTATCATATAAGGTAAGATAACTACAGAAATATGTTACAAGTGTGCTGATGGGACTTATGAGTGCGAAAGATTTGTAACAAGTGGTAACCTTGTTCAGTTAATACCTGCGTCTTCAGATTGGATTTGGGAACAATGGGATCGGTATATAAAAGGGTATGGTGAGTTTAGTAGTAGACGTGAGACTTTAGTAGCTTTGAGAGAAGAACTCTTGGATGAGGAGAAATAGCTAGTAAATAACAATAATGTAATTTGTGTTAAAGGAGAAGAGATATGTTAGATATTCAAGAATTAAGAGGTAACAATGTTGGTAGTAACAAAAATGCGGTTAAACAGTTTGTAAAAAATCAAATTGACTATGCTGAAAGCAATGAGTCTATTAATGAAGTTGTAGCAAATGCTGTTTTATTAAAAGTTGGTAAAACGTATGCTGAAGGCGGGTTCTCAGATGATAACATTTATAATATTGATGCAGACTTATTGTATATCGCAGCAGTGGGACCATTCTGGTTTAACTGTTTATCTGATTTATACAAAGTATCGTACAATGATACTATTGACTTTGATGAGTTAAAAGGCCTTTGTGCACGGGCTATTGATTTAGTCTTAACAATCGAGACATATTTATCCGATGCATTCAGACCCTACAAAGAAGAGGATGGTCACTACGATCAGTTTAATCGTACATTTGTACAGGTTAGAGGCTTTTATGATAAAATTTCGCAGCTATGTGCATCTCCTAATATTGGTCTGAGACAAGTAGAGATGGTAATGCCAAAACTCCTAGAGATTAGTAAGGATTTCTACTTACAGCTTGATACGGATTACTTTACCTTGGGTGCTGTATTAGGTGGTAACCCGGAGGCTTCATGCGAAGCAGTTGCTCACTTACGAGCAGTACAGGAACAGTATAAGACATTGTTCCACGTCTTGAGTAAGGATGTTACAGCTTTTGAAGTTGATGAGGAAGCATGCTCTGCACTGATTAATGTAAAATGCGACACTTTTGGTGATGGTTTATCACCAGAATGTCGGGAGAAGCTTGAAAAAGTCTTGAATCAGGAGGAGTGTCCAATAGATGGACGTGCGCTTATAAAATTAGATGCTGAGCTGAAAAAGGAGAGAGAAGCATTCGTTGATTTAGCTTATAAAAATACTGATTGGGCAAAAGTGGCACCAGATTGTGCAGAGTTGGTAGATAAGCTTCAGGATGTTCTTAGTAACAGACAAAAGGTCTGGAGTAATAAGTAACAATATTGTAATTTGTGTAAAAGGAGAGAATTTATGAAGAAAGTGAAAAAATTGTTGGCAAGCTTGTTATGTGCTGCTATGATCATAACTGGATCAATACCAGTTATGGCAGCAGAGCAGACAACACCAGTACAAACACCTACGTATGTGGCACCTAAAATTGATGTGGTGACATTAATCAATTATTACATCCAGCATTTGGATGTAGAAGGTTACAAGAAAAAGAATCCGGATCTTGTAACTGTCTTTGGGAATGATGTCCCTATGTATATATTGCATTACGTCCTCTGTGGTATACCGGAAGGGCGGGCTACGGCTGCGTGGGATCCAGTAGCATATGTGGTTAACAATGGTGATAAGATTGGTCAGTCTATTTTGGAAGGGAAGTCTGACTTCTTTAATATAGCCAAGTACAAAGCAGCCTATCCGCAGTTGGAAGCGCTCTATGGTGCTGATGGTTCTCAGTATCTTGCCCACTATCTGACAGAAGGTATATTAGCTGGGGAAATTAGTGGAGGCACATTTGATCCAGTAACATTTGCCAAGAAGTATCCAAATGCAGCTGTCAGAACAAATGTTATACCTACAGATTTTGCAAAGGCAATGAGAGCAGAGCAGAGTAAACCAGCAGCAGTTTCTGCTGTATCATCTAGTTCTGGTGAGTCAGCGACTAGCACATCTAATAGCACAAGCAGTAGCAGCTCTAGCTCTGGTGGTTCGTCATCTGGCAGCACATCAAAACCTGTCAATGAAACTATCACAAAGATTGCGTTTAAGATGCAGCAGAATGGTAGTGAAAAGGCTTATGAGATCGAAATACCTGATACAGGCTTAGAGTTCAAAAATGAAAATGACCTTTATTTTAAAGAGTTATGGTTAGACCTCTATTCGGATTATCAGGTTAATCTTGTAACCTATGTAGGCGATGAGGTGAAAGATACCTATCCATTGACTTACACAGATTTTACAATTGAGAATACTATATACACAGCGACATTAAAGCTGGATAAGTATTTCTTTAAGAAGGATGTAAAGTTTGCATCTACTATTCCATCAAAGTTAATTATCACATACGAGCCTGATGAGATTGTTGCAGAAGAAGGCGTGGTTGATAACTATGCTATTTGTATGGTTATGGAAGATGCTTCTGAGGACCCGGCTGTTAAGATTACAAATCACCCTATTCAGGTTACAGATAAGTCATTAACAACATTCCAGAAGATTTGGGATGATATGACTAAGATGGGTTCTATGTATATTGTAGCCTATAGTGGGACAACTGAGTTAAAGAGAATAGCTGTTCAAATGTCTGATTTTACAGTAGATGATGAGAATGGTGTGGCAACATTAAAGCTTGGTAAAGATTTGTTTGGATCAGAAACAAAGATTAATGAGAAAGCACCTAAGACTCTAACATTTGATTATGCAGCCATTACCGAGCTTGACGAGTTCAAATTGTATTATGAGCTTGATAAGACTACCGGTGAAGTGTATGAATATCCAATTGATGACTTGTTTGATTTGACAGATCCTAAATATGCATCTTTTGAAGAGCTGTACAATGAAGTTCTTAAAGACAGCTTATTTATCAGATGTTATTCTGATGGTGTTCTGCAAGAAACAATCCCTTTACTGCTGGATGATTTTGTAATAGAGACAGAAAAAGGGTATGCAATCTGTGATGTAGCAGACAAACTTACGGATGGTTATGCAGTAGCAGAGGGGATAGATACTAGGCTTGTAGTGCAGTATATTTACCCAGGTGCAGAAGAGGATGGAGAATTTAATGAGTATGGAGATTATAAAGATTCAACATATTCAAATAAGTTTGTTTATCCGACAATAGAGTTTACCGACTTAGGTTTATCTTACACTCTGCCTGTAAAATTGACAGATCTATTAGCTGATGGTTGGTGTATGGGTACAGTACCTATGCAGGATATAAGAACTAGTGCAGGTGATGAAAAAGAGTATTCTTTGTACCACCCAGACTTGCAATATTCTGATGATAAGGGAAAACCAGCTTGGCGTATTTTGAGTACAAAGAATACAACGTTATCAGATGCTTATGTTACTGGTATTACCCTTTATCCAGGGTATGATAAATTTTCTATAAATGGTTATACATTTGAGAAAGATGATACAGTAGACACAATATCAGAAAAACTTAAAGCCAATTCTGCAAAATCAGGTAAGTATTATTATAGTGTATCTGACCTAAAATCAGATTCTCAAAATCGTGATTCATCAAGTATGGAGTTTACTTACTTCGATGGACTCTCTAGCATACAAATTATAGGTCACTATAATAAAGCTATTTCTGTCGATGAAGAGTCTATAGCAGTTGAGGCATCACAAAAATCATTATACGAGAACATGAAAGCAACTTATGATGATTATGAATTGCAGTTAGGTATGACACTTGGTCAAGTTGTTAAGGTATTCAGTACAATGATTGCTAATGATAAAAATATTAAAGCAGGCAAAACTCTCAATGAGAAGGTTCCTATTGCTGATGGTGTTAATATTTATCTTGAATTTAAAAATTTTTCAGATAATGAAGTTCCGGTCAGTGAGTGTAGGTTGATTTATATGGAAAGCATACTTACAGGTGGTTTAGATGCAGTGCCATATGAAAATAGCTTATTCTTCAAAGACTTTAAGGCTATCAAAACAAGTTATGCTGACACAAGTAAAGTTCTAGGTAAAATTGAGAAACTTGAATTTTGGAAATCAAAGTCTCAATGGTCTGCATCCTGGACTGATGCAGATGGTTATAAAATTTCCATAGAATATGCAGATGCAGAGAATAAAATACATTCTTGGAATTTGCGATATACAGGGGATGCAGCTGACCCGCAGTGGCCAGATGATGAAGAAGGCGAGAAGCTCATAACAGGTATTCAGGCATATAAGACTGATGGTAATGCAAAAGAAAATATTTCTTTAACTGAAACATATACAACTGAAGAAGATATTACAGTTTCAGATGCGTGGAAGAAATTCTTGAGTGATAAGACTGCAGGAGTTACTTTCACATTTACTGATGGAACAAGTAAGGATGTTTCTTTGGATATTGCTAAGATGTCTGTTGATGAATCCACTCGTACAGCAACTGTTAATTTTGATGAAAGTTTCTTTGGAGAGGGTAACACGCTATCTGACTCATTAGGTACAAAGTTCACCTTTACTGTTGATTACAACCAGCCGACAATTACAAAGTTGACTGCTATGGTAGGCGATTCGGATATGTCCCTGACACCAATATTTGAAACTACAGACAAAAAGAACGATGTAGAGGAGTATTGGGATGCTTACTTAAATAAGCAGACAGCTAAAATTGTCGCTACTCTGAGTAATGGTTCGACAAAAGAGTATCCACTAACTTTCAATGACATGACTGTGGATGAGGATCAGTTGACAGCAACAATCAATCTTGATGAGAGTTTCTTTGGCAGTGCCTACCAGTTATCTAGTGAAATGCCTAAGACATTTGTATTTACTGTGTCTTACAGCAAAAAGGTTATTGATAGCTTAGCTTTTCATGGCGGTCAGGTACAGAGTGACAAAAAGACTGGAGAGATTGTTGTAAATGTTACTATTCAAGCTAATGATGGAGAAGATTTCGATCTTTATGATGGTATAGATAAGGCTGGGTACTATGTCACAGGGTACGTAGGTGACAAAACAGTAGATATACCTGTAACTTCACGTAACTTTAGAGATAGCAATATATCGAATGGATGCACTATTACAGCTAAGGACTTTGGAGACGGTTATACTTTTGCTGAAAGTCTATCCATGACAATCCATGTTACTAAGGTAACCAGTAGTTCTGAGTAACGTTATAATAGAGCACTATAGAAGTTAGCTATAGTGCTCTATTTTATATTACGAAAAATAATTGTTCTATTTACCATATAAAATTGAAGAAGATATTTATAGAAATATGAGAGGTGGGTTTGTGAAAGATATTACTACGATGAGAGATTGTAAATCTAAAGCTTATAGTGATGATGTATTGGAAGTGGTTAAAAAGTTACGTCCAATAGATGATGCTTGCTTTGAAGTTATCGCAGATGATATTGCATTTTGTCAAGAAATGTTGCGTATAATATTATCTGATGGTAAATTAATAGTAAAGGATGTAGTTGTCCAGAAAAGTATCAAGAATATTTACGGGAGGTCTGTCCGGTTAGATGCTCTATGCACCCTGGGTAATGGTAAGAAATGTAATATTGAAGTGCAACGCACGGATAACGACGATCATCTACGTAGGGTAAGGTTTAATGCAGCTAGTATAGCCGTTAAGGATTCTGAAGTAAAACAGAAGTTCTCTGAAATTGAAGATATTATTGTTGTTTATATTTCAGAATTTGATATCTTCGGCGATGGTTTTGTTTTATATCACATTAATAATGTTGTGCAGGAAACAAATAAGAAGGTAGATGATGGGCTTACAAGAATCTTTGTGAACACAGAGGTAAAAGATGGTTCTATTATTTCTGAGTACATGACACAATTTAAACAGACTGAAATAAGTGGTCAGCATTTCCCAGAATTAAAGAGACGTATGGAGTATGCTAAGAATAGTAGAGGAGGGTTAAGAACTATGTGTAATGCATTGGATGAGTTGATAGCAAAACGTGAAGAGAAAGCTAGAAAAGAGGGAGAATTACAAGGGTGTATTAAAAATGTAAAAGCAATGTATGCCGCAGGAATAGATACTTTTAAAATTGCGTCTATAGTGAATATTCCTCTGGAAGAAGTTGAGAAGATATTAGCAGAATAGCCTAAGGGAATAGGGTAGTTTTAAAACTACCCTGTACCTTAATTGAATATTGTAGATCTATAAAAGTGTTGATTTGTTGCGAATCAACACTTTTATTAGTTTACAAGGAGGGTAGTTGTTACAACTGAATATTATTACATTAATTAAGGAGAGAAAGAAAAGAGTATTATGAAACTAAAGATGTTTGAAAAAGAGATTAACTTGGAGTTGTTTTATCAATTCAAGGAAATGATTATGAGTCTGTCGGAGGAGGATTATGATGCAGCGTTAGTAAATTCGACTGTGCTTGGTTTCGAGAAGCCGGTAGTGCCACTGTCAACCATGTACAATTTAAAGTATCCAGGTGAGGTGCTGGAGAGATATAAAGAAAAAGGTCTTGATGACATAAAATCAATGAGAGCCCTAATGCTGGCGTTAACAGAATGTATACCAGCTATCCAGCCACGTATGTTTGTAGATCAGCAGTTGCCTAATTTCATGGAAGAAGTGAAACAAAAGGCACATAATGATTTATATTTAATCTGTGCGTTATTGAAATGGGAAAATGATACAGATAAGAAGCTGGAGTTATGTGCTAAGTTTTCAGCTACAGCTACAGCATCTGATGCAGCATGGCTTTATTCAATAGCCCTGATTAAAGATCTCCCTACCGGATGGGAAATGGTTGAAGAGCGCCTTGCATATATTTTCATGTTCCATAACATTGACGTGTATGAGAATACAGATGTTATCGCATGGATGCAGAGAGAATTACCATTTGAAATACAGCGGTCAAGAAAAACATGCGCCAAGATATTGAAAATCTTCATGGAATTGCCGAAGCATTGGTTGAAATTGGATTCTGTTGATTTTAAGTACCTGAAATCTCTCAATTACACAGAGCAGGAAATCATCTATATTGCAATGTACACGAGTAAATGTTGGGAATTAACAAAAAATGTACAGGGCTATAGAGCTATTCAGAAAATCCTTGTAAATGGTTGTTCATACTATTTGTCTGCCAGAGTAATTGAAAATAAGGACATTATTGATATGTGCATCACATGTCTTAATAAACTTAGCAAGTTACTTCAGTGTGTAGAAGGGTCAGATCGGTTACGTGATGCTATTGGTAGTATAGTTATAGGTACATACGGAATGTTCGATGCTATATGGAATAATGTAGAATCAAGTAATAAATCACCTAAATGGTTTTACGTTGATATTCTGGAGCCTGAGTGGGATGATTTATTGGATATTGTCGGACCTAAAGAGTATCGGAATATTGCAGAATATGCAATGTATAATCATGTTGAGCAGATACAGGATTATATATTAAGGTATGATGATATATGTAACACAGAGTACAGGAAAGATATCCTATTTGAAAAGACATCTCTAAGCTTATCCAACGTTGAAGTATTGCAGAATGCAGGTGTTATTGATATCTACTCTCTAATTGATATTTGTGTTGAAAAGGCTGAGGATGCATCTTATACTGTGCATTCTTATGTGAAGAAGTATTTGTCTTCTAATATTCAAGATAAAATTGAGTGTTGGAAATGGGTAGTTAGTAAGTATAATGTAGAAACACTTAGTAAAATTACAGGTGTCAATGGATTCGTAAGCGAATCCATCGGAGTCCGTAACAATCATAACAGTAATCAAAATATAAAGTTTAATAACTTCTCGGATGAGGATAAATTGCTGTTGTTCAATTGGATTACACAGGAACTTTATACACTTCGTCCAGACAGTTATATATCGACATTGGCTGATTTATTCATTAATGTTGATATGTCATTTATCTCTAAAGAGTCTATTAGCCGTATTTGTGAGTCTTTAAGTAATACTGATTCCTTAAGTCAAATGGTTAAACTAGAGCTTGTTAGAGTTTGTAGTCCAGAAAAATATGAGGAAGCAAAACAGACATACGAAGAGGAGAAAGCTCAGCGTGCTTTAGAGCGGGAAAACAAGCAGTTGGAAGAATGGAATGAGCAAGTTATAGAAATGGTAACAGCAGATGATGATCCTGCACAGGCAATGATTAAAGCTTTTAATGATTACAAGAGATGGCAGAAAGGATATTCACAAGTTTGCTTGGATATCTTTATGAGTAAGAAAGATGAAATGATCTTTACTGAGGATAATGTAGGAGACATTTGTGAGGCTTTACTTTCACTGATCTCTAATTCTAAGGTAGAAAACTTTACTTTCGCAGATTACAAAAATATTATAAACAGTTTAGGAGTTACGGAATAATGAATAATTTAATAGATAACATTTTGGAAAACATAAGTATTTGTAACACAATTGAAGCAAAGAAGCTTAATACAAAAGTAATTGTAATACCACAGAGCAGACTGATGGATAGCCTGCACAAGGTCGATGATTCATCTTTACTGGCAAGTTTAAATAGTAATGCACAAATAAATATACTGCAGGATGAGAAAACGCAGGAGTTATTTAAAAGTGTATCCAGTGAATTTAATGATGTGGAGGTCTTAAATGAGTTCTTCGGAAGCACTGAGGATATCAGCCACTACACAATTGAAGATACAAATAGGATATTACATATCCTTAGGAATGAAGAGGTGCCTGATAGATATAAGCACCTCTTTTTAAATTACCCTGAAATGGAACATTTTGAGAAGTTAGATAGTTTTATTCAGGGTCTTGATAAGATCAAATCAAAAACTGATTTTTCAGATGAATGGTTGGTTAATCATAAAGATCTTGTATCTAATGCAATTATAGGTTCTCAGACATTTCTGTATGATGTTAATCCATATCAGCAGATGGTTGATGACATTGCAGAATCTAAGACATTAGAGGAAGTTCTTTCTGCTATCTACAGCACTGGGTACAGACATATTGCAACGGGAGAGTATATAGCTATAAAACGAGACATTGAGGTTATAGCAAAGAAGCTGCCAATAGTTCTTTCATTATTAGACCAGGAGCGCCATTTTGGTTTTATAAATTCGTGGTTGGGCAACCACCAGCTTACCTATGACTTGAATGCTATTATCAAGAATAAAGATAAGATAGGGGACGGATCTTTTGTAAACTCTAGGATTAATTACATTGCTCTTTGCTATAGTGAAGTAGCAGATTATAACATCTTCTCGTTTCAAGAAGATATTGTAATTTATGCTTTAGCTAATAAGAAGAGAGCTTTCTTAAAGTTAATCAGAGAGAATAAAGAAGCTTTTGCAGCTATAAAATCTTATTCTGTTCTATATACATCGGAGTTTTATGATGGGCTGGTAAATATAAACACTTTGAATGTACAAAATTTGCATGACTTGGTGAACATACGTGAAGTAGATAATTGGCTCTACAAGCTTGAGGGACATACAATGACCTTTAAAGAATTTAAAATTCTCTATAGGGCATCAAATAATGTAGTAGAGCTTTATTACAATCTTGATATCAGTTCCATTGATACAAAACTCGCAATCATTCAGGAAATCACTGCTAACGCAATTAACCTGCCGGATAGTGCAGTTGATATGTTGCCACACTACCTTGAGGAAAAGAAATTATCTGATTGGCGTAGCGAATTTGGACACATCAAAGATTTGGACATGCAGACAACCATGGGCCTATTGCTTGCTTATGACGATGTGGAGAAATTTATACCATATATCAATAATAAGACTGAAGCTTGTAGAATCTGTCAGAATATCTCTATTTACAGGGATATGCTTGATATTGAAGAAGTCAGGGATTCTGTCTTATCTACAGATACAGACTGGCTTGAGCTGAAAGCTAAGCTACAGATATCTAATGATTTTGTAGAAGAGCATAAGAAACGTGCTCTGCAGTTCATCATGGACAATGGTGCAGATATCATGTATAAGTACTTATGTCGTAATATTACGAGTGCACCTATCGTCCAGAAACTTGTTACAGCAGAGATATCTGACCAGTATAATGAATTAAAGTACCATAGTGGGGATCTGGAGCGTGAAATATCCAAAGTTGTTCCATTAGAGTCACAGCTGGTTTGGGAGCAGGACTGTTCTTCAGAGTTAGGTGACATTAGTGTTAAAGAGGATGCATCATTGCTTAGTACAATGCAGCTTGGGGAGATTCCAATTCGCACATGTATGTCGTATAAAGATGGTGAATACTCTGAATGCCTATTGAGTAATTTTGACTCCAATAAGAAAATTGTGTATGCTAAGGTTGGCGAAGAGGCTGTATTTCGTGCAATCATCCGATTGACGAAGGGCAGCATGCAATGTAAGACGGTTGATTCTTTTGAATTTTATGATGTGACTAAACCAGATGCAGCAAAGGCAGATTCTAGTCTTGTACTGTTCTTAGAACGACCCTATCTAAAAGAGAAGTTTGCCTCATACAAGAAGGCTATCTTCAAATTAGTCTTTTCTATGCTGAGGTCAAAAGCTAAGCAGATGGGTGCAATCCTAATCTGCAGCCTTGCTTATAGTGATTGGCAAGATACATTGACCAGGACACGATATAGCGTTTATATTTCACAATCCAAAGCGGGGTCACAGTATTTAGATAGCCTGGGTGGTTCTGCAACTAGCAGCAATGATCGGCGATACTATAGCACATTTGTGTATGTTCATAAAGATGACGTGCAGTTGTTGAATTAGTGGAGGTGCTATAGGATGAAAAATAGAACAAGAGCTTATTACAGAGAAATGAGACATAAAGCAATCTGTCGTAAGAGATATATTGATTATAAGATTCTTAAAAATAAGGATCATCTGCATTATGAGCATGATGGTCAGTATTCTAAGAATAAGATTCATTGTAGTCGAGCATTGTGTAAATATCGTAAAGTCTATCGTTTACCTACACATAGAGATAAAATGGCAGATATTATTGAAAAACAGCAGTTGGCTGAAGTTATTTAGGAGGTTGATATTATGGAGTTGACAAGTGCTCGTATAAATAAGTTAATAAAAGCAATAGATGCAGAGAAGCAGGCATTGTTGCTGGTAGATGAAAGGGACTCTACTTACACATTCTGTAATGGTGAGGTACCTGTTAGACCAAATTATGATTTTAATGCAGTTTCTGATAGGATTTCCATTCTGAATGAGAGAGTCATGCTCTTACGCCATGCGTTGAATAGTTTCAATGTCTCTCATGTTTTGCCATGTGGCTACACGATTGATAAGGCAATCATACGGATGTCACAGCTCGAGTGCGAAAAGAAACGTCTAATTAAAAGGGCATCAGTGCCAGCAACAGAAAGAGTTCGTGGGTATAATGCAATTAACCCGGATTATACAGCTGTTAATTATGAGTTGAAAGATGCAAAGAAGAGACTTAATGATGTTTGTAAAGAAATTGCATCTTTGCAACTTGAGCTGGATTCCGAGAACTGCACAGTACCTATTGAGACAGGTCTTACACAGCAAGAGATTGAGGACATTAACTATACAGTTAATGCATAATAGTCTTCCAGAGCATTGAGCTTATTTAATACATTTCATTGTGAAAGCGCAGGTTCAAGGTTTATAGTTATTTGTTATTTCGTTATTTGTTATGTGTTTAGGTTCAAAGATTCAAAAGTGATTGGGATCAAGGGTTCTTGCTCAATGCTCGAAAACTTGGCACAATGTGTCCACTCTGCTAAGTTTGGTTATAGGCAGATTGTAAAAGGAGATGGAAAAGTGGGAAATAAATTTGATATACGTTTAGCGCAGCCAGAAGATACACAGGATATTATATTTCTATTGACGGACACTAAAAAGCGAATGAAGGAGCAGGATTGGCTCTGTATAGATGGGAATGACAATGAAGACTATATTCGTAGCCATATGGGCAAAGATGGGTTTATACTTGTGGCTGAGGATTATAGAGGTATTGATGCTTGTCTTGTGGTTCATTATCCTAAGCCAACTGATGCAGATAATCTTGGCAAGGATATACGTCTTGCTAAATCTGAGATGAATAAAGTTGTTCATATGGAAATTGCAGTTGTCGCTCCTGACTGTAGAGGTGCTGGCTTACAGGTCAAACTTATGAAGAAAGCAGAAGATGTCTTATCAGTCATGCATTATAAGTACTATATGTGTACTGTTCATCCTGATAATAAGCCGTGCATGATTAATTTGCGTTTATTGGGGTACAAGCGGGAGAGTACTAAGTACAAATATGGTGGGTTGCCACGTAATATTATGCTGAAGATGAGGTGAATAGGTATGTTGGATTTAGAGTTGATGGATAAACAGAGGCTGCTGAAGAACTACAATATGAATTATGAAATGCTCACTAAGTATAGCGATAATGTGGAAGGAATCGATAAAGCTTATGAGTATGGTAATAAAATCATAAATAAGGATCCGGCATTTACGGAGCAGTTTGTAAAGTTAAGAGGTAATGTGTTTAAAAGTAACAGAGAGATTGCAGCATTTGCATATGCTGTCCTGCTGGAACAAAAAGAAATTAAATAATCTGTTTAATGCTTTTAGAAAAATATACATAAAGTATTTACATTATGGTTTAATTTTTGTAAAATGTACATAAGAAAAGGAGAATTTACATTATGAATTATAACTTGTCAGAAACAGAAAACCAGATTATGGAATTTATATGGTCAGAAAATCGCTCTGTGAGAACTGGGGAAATCATGGATTATTTTGCAAAGCAATTACATAAGGGTTGGAAACGCCAAACTCTTAACACGCTGCTTATTAGATTAGATGAAAAAGAATTAATACATCGGAGTAGAGGTGTTGTGCAGGCTGTATATAGTAAAGAGGATCTGCTGCATCAGAAGTGTGTTGATTTTGTGAATGAGAATTTTGCAGGTAATGTTGAAGACTTTTTGATGACATATGCGGGTGCACAAACTAATACAGATGATTCAGTTGACAATCCTAAAGAGAATTAATAGGAGGTAGTAATATGGATGTAGAGAGTATAAAGAAAAAACAAAATGTTAATGTGAATAGTAGTGATAGCACTACTGATGAGGATGATATCATCCTTGAACGAGAATTGCCACGGTATTTGAAAAATATAATACACCGAGTGTTTGAAGTGCCAGAAAAGGATAGAGATAGAGATTGTGGAGTTGTTCCAATGGGCGACTGGGCGATTGTGTCACAATTAGAGGAGCTTGTGGATTCTGGTAAAGGTAAGCCAAAGCGTTTAAGACATCTGATAAGTAAGTATTATCAACAGACAGGTGATATACAGTGTGCATTAGAAAAAGCCAAAGAAGCATATGATCAGGAAATAAAAGACTTAGATGATAGAGAGCCTGAAAATACTGTATCTATAGAAGGGTACGAGTCTGGGATTGAAGAACCTGAGCGCTGAAACACAAGGTATTTTCTGTAGGAGGAAGTATGGAAGAACTAATAAATGCATTACGTAAATTTACATCTCTCTTAGAGGATGTATTTGATGCACTGGAGATGTACAAAGCAAATACAGGTGATGGTGCAGATCTTGCAACACTTGAGGATGTAGCTTAGTATTTAAATGATTTCTTTAGATATCTGATTACAGTAGCTGTAAGAGAGGTTAATTAACCTCTCTTTTTATTTTTTATAAAAATAAGTAAAGGAGTAGTGACTATGAAGATTCAAGAGTTTTGTGACATGAAGAAGTTTGAAGGTATTATGAGCAATTGGGCAAAAGCAACAGGCTTAGCTACAGTGGCTGTTGGAACAGATGGTAAATATATTTCTACCTGCTATAACTTTACAGATTTTTGTATTAAGCTAACAAGGGGGTGTTCTGAAGGCAGGAAACGCTGTGAACATTGTGATGCTACAGGTAAAGGCGTCTATGAGTGCCATGCAGGACTTATTGATTTTGGAATACCTATTATGCTAAATGATGGGACTGTGCTTGGCAATATTATAGGCGGACAGGTTTTACCAGAGCAGCCAAATGAAAATAAGTTTCGTGAGACTGCAAAGGAGCTGGGTATCAATCCAGATCAGTATATCAGGGCTTTAAATAAGGTAACTGTTAAGACAAGGGAAGAGATTGAATCAGCTGCTAATCTTTTAGGTGATGTCATTAATATGTTTGTGCAGTCTAGTTATATAGAGTATATGAACAGCAATATTATACATGAGTTGGAGGGTGGTATCTCTAAAATCGTGAATGATGTTGCCAATGTAACGAGTGAAACGAAGAATTTGAAGAGTTTTGCGTCCAAACAGAAGATACTGGCGCTAAATGCTTCTATTGAGGCAGCCAGAGCAGGAGAACATGGGAAAGGTTTCGAGGTAGTTGCTAAGGAGGTACAGAAGCTTGCTGACAATATGCGAGAGACGAGTGAGAATATTGACAAGTATACAGATGAACTGATTGCTATCACATCTAAGTTAGCAAATGCTTCTAAGTAATTATTGGATAAACGAAAAATTTTTATATCGCTGCACATATATAATTGAAGTATTATTTTGTTGCGTGAAAGGAGATAAATTTATGAAACAGATGACTTTAAGAAAATTAGAGGATAGGGACGCACCATTTATGCTTGAATGGATGCGTGATCCAGATATTAATAAGTGTTTTAGAAAACCTTTTAAATCTGCAACGATGGAGTCCGTATTAAATTTTATCCACAATAGCTTTGATGATGAGAATCAGCATTTTGCTATTGTAGACGAGTATGATCAGTATCTTGGTACAATTTCGTTGAAGGACATTAATCACAACGACAATTGTGCTGAGTATGCTATTGTTGTTAGAAAATGTGTTAAGGGCGAAGGTAATGCACTTAAGGCTACGCAGGAACTTTTTGAATATGCAAAGAATCAGTTGCACTTACATCGTATTTACTTAAATGTTCTGGCAGAGAACAAACGCGCGCGTATGTTCTATGAAACCTGTGGTTATGACGAAGTTGGCAGGGAAAGAGAAGCAGTTATGATTGAAGGACAGTATAAAGACTTAATGTGGTATAATCACATTCTATAGCTTGTAACTGGTTTGTTTATGCTGTAGTCTGTATACTGTATTAAAATAGAGAGTAGGCATGCCTACCCTCTATTATATTTTTGGAGGATTTTATAATGGGTAAAGATGGAGCAACAATATTTTATTTTATGGTCACAAATGTTTTAGCATTATCACTTTCAGCTCTATTTGCTATAGTGTCCAGCGTTACAGGTGACACTGCATTGGGATTTATAGCCGTTATAGTCAATCTTTGTATTTGCTCGATATTTTTTGTAGTTATCCTTAGTATTGGAGGCTTAAGTGTTTTCCTATTGCTGGCAGGCATCTTTTCGTACATACTAAATAATATGATTACACAGCGGTTTGTAATCAATGGTGATTTCGCTCCTTATGATTTTGAATCTAAGGATTATATCGTATTATGTGCTATAGCTGTATGTATTGCTTGTAGATTAATACAGATATTTGTCAGAAAATTCAGAAAATAATTGATTCTGCTGTAACCTGGTTGTATACTTGAATTATCTTATTTATGGAGGGTAATTCAATGAGTGCAATTGGTTTTGGTTTCTTAAAGGCATGTATGGTGTACATTGTATATTTTAGTATATTATGGTGTACAGCATCAGAGTATAAGGCATCTTTTAATGACAAGCCTAATTCTGTGAATGGTTACATTCTGAAATTGTTTGTGTCATTGTCAGGATTAGGCAACGCTATTTACAGTGCTATTAAAAACTTATCGTTTCACATAGTTTGTAGGACAGGGTTAAGAATCCCTACAATACTTAGAGTGCTATGTGCTGTCTTGGATATGGGATTATTCACTTTGTTCCTGTTCATAATATCTGGTTTATTTGACTTAAGCAATGACTTATTGGTTGCATGTGCAGGAGGCTGGGATCTTGATTTATTAAGCTGGGGTGAGTTTAGTGTTGGAAATCTCTCGTCTTACATGAGTTTAGTTGGGGCAATATTGAACGGTAATATATTAATGTGTATATTATGTTTCTTTATTGTGACTGCAGTAAAGTTCTTTTATTACGCAGTTGTATTTGGATTCCTTAATAATAGAATGTTTCCAACTTTCCTAGTTAATAGCATTAATTCTACAAAAGAAGCAGCAGATAATCAATTAGCTGTTTTAACAGCTACAATAACAGATGATTCGTCGCAAGCTGTAGTATATAATGGGTCAACAAACGCAGCTAATACAATATTGGACTCATTATCTACATGCCTATATAGGTTTGCTGGCTTAAAAGGTGTTGCTCAAATTACATTAATTGCTATTGTGTACACATTGATTGAAGCATTAGGTGTTGCAATTGGTATAGTAAAAGTGGATGCCGGAGAGTTTATTTGGTCAGTTCTTAGTCTTGGTGATGTGTTTAATATTATTGTAGATATGTTGCTTTCTCTAGGTATTATAAAGTTAGGTCAAATACTTGTTATAGAAAATATTGTAAAGTCCAAGCCTGAAGAAGAAAAAGCTAAAGTATATGCAAAAGCACAGATGTATGCAGAGCAGGCAGAACAAAAAGTAGAAGAGAGAAAAATGAAAGCTATGGACTCCGATATAATTTGTACAATTAATCTAACAGAGGATGAAGGCGAAGCTAATGCCTTTTTCAAAGCAGCAGTGGATCAATGGCAAAGTATGCATAAACACACGTCTAGGAGTAAAACACAAGAGTCTAATAAGTCTTCTTGGCAGCCAACAGAAGAATGGCGTGATAGACATGATATTAATCGTGCAAGAGAAAAGATGAAAAGAGAAAGAGAAGATAAGAATAAGTAGCCATGAAGAGAGGTTTTAGATAACCTCTCTTTTATTGTATTATAGAAAGGGTCATTGATAATTATGAATACTGCAAATTTATATGGACTGGGAGATGTTGTAAAGGTTCGTCACACATTTATGAATAGTGATAGTGATGAGCTTGTTGGTACTATTAAAGGTATACTCACTGATGAAAATAGTGAAAGGGTCAAATATTATATCGATTTTAAACCAACTGAGGCTGATAAGAAGATTGGGATTGAGTCTCATCTAGGGTACGTATTCCAGGAAGAGATTGTTGGTATTGTTAAATCGGAAGATGATTCTGATGATGAAGAAAAAAAAAAATTCAAGAAGCTGTAAAAGAAGCTAAGAAGATAGTGACTGAGAGACTATTGAAGTTTAGTGAGTTGTCATTATATGATATTTCACAAGCAGTAGGCATGTCAATCGAAGAAATTGAAGAGATAGAATCCTTAATGGGAAATAGAAGAAAAGGAGTAATCCAAATATGAAGAGAGTCTTAAATATAGTGGGCATGCTATTTGTTTGTAGCATGCTCTTTTGTTTACCTGTGAAAGCAGCTGAGTCTGAAATTTCAATTACTCAGGAGGGTGATGTTATTTCATGGTCAGTTGATTGTAATGAACTGATTCGTAATTACGATTTGTATTTCTATGAGTTGCCAGTGGATTCAGGCAAGTCAAGTGATTTTCTATTTGTAGGGTTATTTAAGACTACAAATAAAGAGTTTAACTTGTCGGATATTCAGGCGACTATTCTCGATAAGAGATTAACACTTGTGGTTACTGCAGTTAATTTTGACGGTGAGCCGGTTGCAACATCAGAAATGGTTCCGGTTGTAGCATCCATACATTCTAACGTGTCTGGTATTACAAATGTACCTACAATTTCAGCTATAAGAAACTTTCAACTAAATCCAACCGTTAGTTCTTTGAAGAATGAATCACGGTACATCCACACAGGAATCTCAAAATATATTGGGGATGGTGTATATAGTATTCCTGTCATTGTAGAAAATGGGATTGGGCTTGAACCTTTTAAGCAGGAGTTCCTAGTACGGGTTGTTGATGCTGATTTCCTGTTTGAAGATGGAACATTAACAATTTTAAAAGATGATGGGTTCAAGATGTGGCGCATGACTGTCGATCCTAAGGCTGTTAAGAAAGTAGTGCTGGCGCATAATATAAGTACTGTGCCATCAGAAGCTTTTAAAGGTTGCACTAAACTAGAGACTGTTAAAGTAGAGAGACAAACTAATTCTTTGATTATTGAAGACAAAGCATTTAGAGGCTGTACATCTTTAACTGGTGATGTGGACAATATTTATTCGTTTCTGCATAAGGCAAGTTATATTGGTGATTATGCATTCTCTGGTTGTACATCGTTATCTAAAGTTAAGTTTAGAGCAGATGCTCTTACGTATATTGGCAAATATGCCTTTGCTGGGTGTAAGAATATAAAAGATATTCGATTCTGTGAAGCGTGTCATGTAGAAGAGTTTACAACTGATATTAGTACTCGAGCTTTCAACAGATGCTCAACAGAAGGTGTAATTCATTTTACAGATGAAATAGCTATGCGAAGTTTGGAGGATGCTTTTATTAGAGGTGGCTTAGAGTTTGAGGACTCGAAGTGGCAGGTAGAAATCTTGCCATCACAGTCAGACTCTATTCAAGCTTTTGAAGCTTCTTCAAAAGCTGTAAAAGAATATAGTATGCATTATGAAACTGCTGAGTCATGGGAGGATGTTTGTCGTGCAATTTCAGATGGTTCGTTGTTTGTTAGCATTGATATTACGGACTTTGGTGACTGGGGAGTGCCATCTAATGTTTTAACAATTGCTAAGGCTGCTAAGGCGGTTGTGAGAATTACGTCTGGAAATGATACAGTTGTACTATTTGGCGATCTTATTAAGGAGACTAACAGGAATGTTGAGTGGTATTTACTTGCATCTGATTCAGGATTGCCATTTTATGATGGTATATGCCTGCACAATAACGAGATTGTAATGTTCTAGGAGGTACGAGATGTTTAAAGTTCTTATTATAGATTTTGATAATATGTATAGTCAAGAGAAAGACAGTGAGGTTGGGGTTGCACCTAGCCTTTATTTAATCCCGGAAGATAAGGAACAGGAAGTAGAGCAGACATGTAGTGAAGCTTATGATGATTTTATGAGGCAGGATAAGTCAGATATGACTATATTAGATATTTTTGAAGCATTGCTGACATCCAAAGGGATTCGCTTCCAGCATGTTGGCAATTTAGACAGTCTAACTTTTGGCGAACGACAAGCAGATTATGTCAATCTTAACATGTCAGTTATCAGTGCAGATGGATCAGCTATTATGGTTAAGGAGGGTTAGATTTATGAAAGCAGTGTATCCAGTTTTATTTACTCAGACAGAAGATACCGTATTAATTGAAGTGCCAGATTTGGAGCTACTTACAGAGGGTAAAGACCTGTTTGAAGCTGTCAACTATGCCAAAGATGTTATCGAATTGGTTATAGTGACACTAGAAGATGATCATAAGAGTGTTGCTGCAGCTTCAGATTTAGATGCTATTGATGTAAACGAAGGCACTTTTGCAGAGTACGGTCGTACAATTAAATCTTTGGTTGCGGTTGATTCAGATAGCTACCGTAAGACTATGGAGACAGGTAATGAGTAAGAAAGGATGATTAAGCATGAATAAACAGTTGAGTTATTTAGAGTCAGTGGAGGTACATAAGGAGATAGTAAGATATTACAGGAAGGAAGCATTACTAGAGGCAATTTTAAATGCAATATGTTTTTGTATTCTTGATGGTATTTGTTGTTTATTAGCTGGTAAGCTTGCTATATTGTATAACACAGTTATTGCGGGAATTATAATTTTTGCAATAATGTTAATAGTAATGCAATGCATTACAAGTTGTACAATCTCAAAAGAAGAGAAATTGATAGATACATCAGATATCAAGGTTGTCACTGTCTCTGATAGGTACATAGATCAAGATTCAAATCATAAAAGTATTTACAAAGTTGTGTGTCTTTGTAATGGAGTTGCAGAGACTTATGAGGTCAGAGAGTGGCAGTATGAGTCATGTAAAATAGGAACTATAGTTCGATTGTTTGTTAAGTAAGGAGAATTAATATGAAAGTTATAATTTGTGATAAATGTAAGAAACCTATTAACATTAAAGATGTGCGGCAGATTGTTGTACGTACAGAGGAGACAGAGCATGTTTTGGATTTTTGTAATTGCTGCTATTTTGCTATTGCTGAGAGTATCGAGTCATTGAAAGACTTGGACAGTGATAATCCAAGAAAAGTCGTTTCAGACATTAAGAAGGCTGCCCTGGTTAAAATGATTGATGAGGGTAGATTGAGTAGTGCGCAAATAGCAGCTCAGTTGGGTCTAAAACCTAAAACGGTTGTCAATTACAGATGTCGTTATCTAAAGGCAAAAAGAGATGGGCAGGTAAAGAAAGTGGTCTCTGAGAAAAAGATAGATGAAAGTTTGTTGCAGAAGAAAGAAAACATTGAACCTAATGCAGATTCACCTGAAGTAACTGATCAGGTTATTCCTGAGAAGAAGCCTGTAGGTCGCCCTAAGAAATTAAAAGTTGATGTGCCTAAAGCAAAAGCACTGTTAGCAGCAGGGTGGAGTTATGAATACATTGCAAGGTCTGAATTTCATTGTTCTGTAGAAGAGTTAAAGAATGTTTTGGAAGAATCGAAATCACATCAGTAAGGAGTAATTCAGTATGGACTATACAGAGGTGAGTAAGTACATCAGTCTTATTTTGAGACACAAGCCAGAAGTTGTAGGTTTAAAATTAGATGCGCACGGTTGGGTAAATGTTGACCAATTGATAGAAGGTGTTTCACGAAAGTACATGATTAATCAAAGCATCTTAGAAGAAATTGTAGAGACAGATAACAAACAGCGATACTCATTTAATGCTGATAAAACTAAAATTAGGGCTAATCAAGGTCATTCATCATTAATAGCATTTACAAACTTTTTACCTGTACCATGCCAAAGTACTTCAGGAGGCTTGCACTCCTCTAATTCTACATCCACATTAACTGAAGGACTTATACCTAAGAGTAGACTTTATGTTCATCTATCAAAAGATCCTGAAACTGCTAGACAGGTTGGAGCTAGACATGGTGAGTTGGTATTGTACGTAGTAAGTGCAGGTCAAATGTTTAGAGATGGGTATAAGTTCTATCTTTCTAAAAATGGTGTATGGTTAACTAAAGAAGTACCAGTCAAGTATTTGGAAAGGAATGAATAAATTATGTGCAAGTTAAAATTAGCTCTAACTCTAGTGGTTGTATGCTTGCTCGCTATGCTTAATATGCGCGAGTATAAACATCAGCAGGAATACAATACTGTTCAGGTGGTCGTTGGGGATGTTGTGGTAAAACCAGCAGCTATTTATGAAGGTCAGTATATACCTGAAAGTTACTATTTAATAATCGGGTATGATAATCAATGTATGTGGTCTATTAGAAGTAAAGAAGCTTATGACCAATACAAAGATAGGGTTGGTGATATTATTGATGCTGATGTTAGAATAGGTACTTCAGGGTATAATTATTTAAGTAAGCTGGAAGGTCAGAGTATTCCAGGTATTCCAGATAATGCTGTATTTCGATCATATCCGGTAGGCTTGGTATACTATAAAGGATAAGCTCAGTAGTTAGAAAGGAGTAATAAATTATGATTTTTGACAAACGTGAGCTCATTAAGGCGATTATAGGTAGCGATTTCTTTGGATTGATATTATTAATAATTGTTATGACAGTGTCCTTATCATACAGGGATTCTACGTATGAACACGAGACTATTCCAGTTGTAGTTAAGGATGTTTTCGTGGAACCTGCTACTGTGCTTAAAGGTTTCTATTTACCTGAAAAGTACTATTTGGCACTTGAATACAATGATAAGTACATATGGACTATTCCAGGTAAAGAAGCCTGTGAAAAGTACAAAGACCAAGTAGGTGAGACCATTGAAGCAGACGTTGAGGTACGCAGTGGATTTTGCGTATTATTGTACAAATTGGAAGGTCAGACTATACCGGGTACACGAAAGGGAGAAACATTTGAATCTCAGCCCATATTCTAGGTGATAAATAGCCTGACACTTAGACGATTTTGTAATAAAGGTAAAGGAGTAATATATTATGGATACTAGTTTAAGTAATTACACTGATAGGATGAAAGTTACAGTATTATTATTTGTTGTGTTGATATACTATATATGTGATAATTGTACATATAAATATGAGACTGTCCCAGTTGTAGTCAAGGATGCTTTTGTGGAACCGTCTACTGTAACAGATGGCTGGTACATACCTGAAAAATATTATTTAGTAATTGAAGATGATAACGATCAGTATGTGTGGACTGTCCAAGGTAAAGAAGATTATAATCGATATAAAGATATGGTTGGTGAAACTATTGAGGCAGGCATTAAGGTGTATACTGAAACTGAGAGAGTTCTATATCAATTAGAAGGTCAGGAAGTTACTAGCTATCAAGGGGACATAACATACGAGGGTTCAACATCACTTTAGAGGTGAAGAGCTTGACGAGTAGAAGACTCTGTAATACCATATAATGAAGGTAGGTGTTAGTATGGCAATAGATATCCGTGCACAGAGAGAAGCTGTGTTTGTATTGATGCATAAAGATGTAGCTGTCCTGGAATATAATATGTTAGAAAAACGTACGACTGTTCTAAATATGGATATGGTTCCATGGGGCTTTAATTATTTTTGTTTTGAAGAATGGTGTGCTGGTCGTGTGTTGTCTATGTCGCGTAAGAATGCAAAGTACATTATGAATGCTTTAATGGTGTCACAGGATAACTCCGTAAGGACAAAGATGCAGCTTGCACTGGCTTACCATTGTTTATCCTTAAATGATTGTTATTGGGTACGCCGAAAGTCAGATAGCTCTAAATGGGAAGATGTTTCACTGTTTAGAAACAAGACAGAAAATGTTTTAACGCCAGTTTCCCTATGTGGTAAAGTTTCTTCACTATTTGGAAAGAAATTAGCTAATTCTTGTGACATTACAGTTGATGGAACTTATCGTAAGTCTTGGGTTAGGACAGATGTAGGGTTTGAATTGTATAAAGGTGATGACACAACTCGAAGCAAAGAGTGTGTACGAGAATGTCTGGCGTCTGCTGTTTTAAGAGCATTAGGATTCGATGCCATAGAATATGCTTATGCAGAATATCAGGGTGAGTTAGTCTGCAGGTCTGAATGTTTTACGTCTGAGGACATTGAGTTTATTCCTTTTAATGCTATCAAACAAGAAAAAGAGAATGCGTTGGAGTTTGTCAAAGCAATTAGTCTTGATGATTATTGCAAGCTTGCACTCGCTACGTATATTATAGGAAACATTGATTTGCACGATGGCAATTGGGGTTTAAACAGAAATCTAAATTCAGGCTTACTATCGTTTGCACCGTTGTTTGATTTTAATAATGCATTTTCAGATGAGTATGTTACACGCAAGGATATTCAGGAAATGTGGATTCCGACAGCAAAGCTTGTTGATTTTGGAAACTGGAGATGATGTTGATCCTCGAGATATGTTTCTTTATGATTGCAGATATACTTCAGAATACACAATGCAGCAGGCAGCACAATTGGCAGCCAAACTACTGCATGTTAAGATTGATCAAGGCGCATTAAATCAGATACATTTCTATGATCAGGCGATTAAAGATGAATGTACGCATCGTGTTGTTGAAATTAATAATTGGGTTGATTAACAAAGAAAAGGTATGCTCCTTGCATACCTTTTCTTATATTAACGAAAAATAGTAGACATAGTGGACATATATAAGTGAGGAATGTTTTATTACTATATAGGAGGTTTATATGAAAGATATTAATTCTGTCCGTAATACAGCTAGAGTTTGTGATCGTTGGTTTCCAGGAGAGTTCCGAAATAAACCAGGTGATGTTGTTACATATAAAATAGATCACGGTTCTTTTGTAGCTGGTGGTGTTCGGTTTGGTGCAAATAAGTTTTTCACAATGTTTGAGGATATACAAGGTGAAGCTGTAATGGATCACCAAACCTTTGAATACATTTTGTGTAATTCTGTATTTCCACAAGCTGTACTGTTTCCAGAGAATTACAGTCGTATTTATAGTTTAGTTATTCAGAAATGTTGCCGGGAAGTAATTATGATAACATGTGATGAAGATACAGGCGAGGTAAGAGTCTCCTATCCAGATAAACAGGAGATATATGAATCTTACCTTAAAGCGTTTTGCGCAATTAGAACTTGGCAAGATGAGAATAAGGGTTATTAAGAGATTGTATATAGTTGTAGAAATGATTGTAGCGTTGGTTCAATGCTACAATCATTTTTATGAGTTACTTTGTTTCTCTAAAGTAGTAATAATTGTAGTGTTGCTACAATACTGTAATTATTATTATTATTATTATTATCCATAAGGATTGCCTAAGGAGGGTTTAATACTATGATTTATGGTGAAGAGAGATTACATTTCCCAGATAATTTAAAGCCAGAGAAGAAATCAAGCAAAGGCTGGATTCCTGTATTTATGGCTGTATGTATTGTCTGTGGAGTTTTAATTATTGTACATGTTGGCTATGCACAAAGGATACAATACAATATACAATGTTTGCTCCCAACAAGTAATAAATACATACAGATGGGTGGTAAGGTAGTGAAAGGTGAGGACATTATTTCAACTGTGCAGGATGCAATAGAGGCAAATGATCTTGTTTGTATTGAGGTAGTTACGTTAGGTGGCACTGTCGCATTTTTGCATACTGACAGGACAGCATCGGAAGAGTCAACTGCTACATTAGATTTAATTACTGACAGAGATAGCCCAACTTATGTAGATCCAGTATCTAAATTTCATTGTTCATTAGGTAGTAATGCAGCAGGTGAAGTAAATTATATTTGCTTCGTGCAGAAGTGATGATGGAGAATACTATTGAGCTATACTAGATAAGTTTATAGTCGTATACTTGTGTTGATTAAATAGGAGGTTATTAGGATGAAAATAAAGAATTTATTTTCATGTAAAGGTTATAAAGTGTTATTTGTGTTTATTGTTGTAATGGCGGTCATTGGAAGTTTACTGAATGGGTTATGTAGCCACAGGAATTTCTATCTCAATCAAGGTTTACTTTTCATTATGCTGATCATTCAGGTACTTGCATTAAAGACAATTGATAAAGAAGACTCAGCAATTATGAGCGAACTAAAGTGTAAAGAAGAATATAAGGTACTGAAGAGATTCAACTATATAATTTATGTACCATCTTCGATTGTATGTAAGTTAATATCTATTGCTCTAGTATTAATGTACATCATTACAATGTTTGTAGTTGGTTGCTTGGACTGGACAGTAACAGGTATTTATGGTGGATTTTTAGGAGCAGTTGTGTTCTATGTTGGAATACAGGCTTATTTTAAATACTTAGGACTACTATATTTTTCTTGGAATTTAAAAAAATTTGGAAATAAACCATTATTTCTTCTACTATCCGGTATTAACAGGATGGATTGATCGATTAGCACGTGAGTTTAGTTATATTGAAAAGCGCTTCTTCATATTAGGGCTTATGTATTGTGGTATATACATGATTAATACTCCAACTGACAGTATTGCTTTTAAGACAAGCACAGTCTTTCAAACAATACCTAACACATTGTTTACTCTTACATGGGTTGGTATAATTATATTCTTTGTTATTGCTGTGCCAGTATTTATGTTTTTAAGTAGGCATTTCCTTAAAGAGTGCATTGGTCAATGTAAGCGTAGAAGTATAGAAATACTCAATGACGAGATTGAAGAGTTATCGTCTAATAATGCTCAAATAAATCTTTCAGCTGTTAAAATGAGATTGATGGTTATAAAAGACATATCTATTTCAGCAGATAGTCCGTTTAAATACAAACACATTATTTTAGATGAAAATTAGATATGCCTGGTCTAGCATACAGAGATGATAACTAAGAGATACTCCAAACTTTTAGAGTACCCCTATTTTTAAGAAGAGACCCATAAATCGTTTTGTGATGTACTGTTTGTCATAATGTTAAATAAAAGGAGGAATTATTATGGCAGTATCAATTGAAGAATTACGAGGTAAAGATAATAAAATATTATTTGACACAAAAAAAGTGTTAAAGGCAAAAGACCTCAAAGAAGGACACGTCTATTTGATCAAAGACGGAAGAGTTATGGTTTATCTTGGGCAGGAGAATAATGCTAGCTATGTGTTCTATGTTTGTGGGTCACTTATATATGAGTACATGAATAACAACAGCATGTATACTATAAGTAATTATGACTTGCAGACAGAATACATGGAAACTTTATGCAACAGCCTTATGAAAAATGATGTATATGCAGAATCAATCACCGTCTTAAAGAGCATCCCTACAATTTATGGTGAGTTTACACTTGTAGAATATGAAAAAACGTGGAAAGAGTGGTATTTGAAGTCATATAATAAGTTTAAAGATTCTCTGCCTGAATTATCATTTATCAATAATGCACAGCCGGATGCAGGATTTGTAAAAGCGGGGAATTTAATACCTGGTCACATATATTATGCAGGGGACGCTTGGAGAAACACATGGGTATATTTAGGCAGAAGCACAGAAGGTAAGTTTGTGTGGTATTTTGTTGGTAATGAAACTGCATTGATTAATGAAGGATTTGCTCATATAATAAAATCTTTTCATAGTTGGTGTCGGTCTGATTGTTTTGCAGTTACGAAAAGTAACAAGAAAGTGAAGCCATTATCAAATGTATCTTCTGATCCGACTGTAGATATCTGTCGTGGTTTTGAAGAACTAGAGGAACAAAACTTTACAGTTAATATCGATGGTTTAACCCAGAAGATGCTAGATAAGATTGCATCAACGATTGAGGGTACCGCTTATTAAAGATATATCTGGTGAGGGATAAGTCAAGTTATATGCAGTCTAAAATATCTATGATATGAACGATACAGAAATTTGTGATACTATTTTACAACTTGCACAAAATAAGAAGATGCCTATAGATAAAATTGGATTAGCAAAGTCAGGAAGTATACTTGTTGTAATCGAATCAGATAACACAGATCAATTAAAACTTTATGATTTTACTATTGAATTAGATTCTGTATTTTTTTTAGGAGCCAATGATATTGAGGGAAATGTTGTGTATAATGAAAGTGCAGTCATCTTTATCTGCAACAATTATACAGAGTTTTAGTAAATATTTAGGTATAGTATCCGCTTCAGAGTCTCACATTATTTATAGGCAATGTAAGTGTAATTAAAGACCATCTATAGGAGGACACATCGTTATTTGATGTGTCCTTTTATAGTATATGATAGGAGATGCATTCCTGGTTATTTATGAACGAAAAATATTATGTAAGAAAGGAGGTAACCGATGGCTAACGTCGGAAGAAAGCTTGGCGTTAATATCTTTATGTTAATGCAGAACTTTGGAATTAGTCGTGAAGAACTAGCTGAAAAATTAAATTACACGTATAGAGATATGTGTAGAATACTTGAAGGCAAACTCATATTGCCACCAGTGGAAATTGGAAAGATAGCTGAGTTGTTTGGAAAGACGAAAAAAGAGTTGCTTAGTTATGAGACAGATAGATTTATTCCAGAATTACAGTATTTAAAACAGTTCAGCAACACAGATAATCTTGATAAGATACTTAAAAGGAGGTAAATACCTTATGTCATCATTATTTTTAACTATTATTGTAACTTTTTTTGCAGGTATGGGTGCCGGTCTTGGTACTGGATTTGCCGGCATGAGTGCCGCTGCGGTAATCAGCCCTATGCTCATCACCTTTTTGGATATGGAACCCTATATGGCCGTGGGTATCGCCCTTTCCTCGGACGTACTGGCCAGCGCCGTCTCCGCCTATACCTATGGAAAAAACAAAAATCTGGACGTCAAAAACGGTCTGATCATGATGCTTACCGTAATGCTGTTTACTGTGGTGGGAAGCTGGCTGTCCAGTCTGGTTCCCTCTCAAGCCATGGGCAGCTTCTCCGTATTTATGACCTTCCTGCTGGGAGTCAAATTCATTGTCCGTCCGGTGATGACCACCAAGGAGGATATGTCCAAGGCATCCCCCGCCAAGCGGGCGGTGCAAAGCGTGCTGTGCGGTATCCTCATCGGCCTGATCTGCGGATTTGTTGGAGCCGGAGGCGGAATGATGATGCTGCTAATTTTGATAAGCGTCCTGGGCTACGAGCTGAAGACTGCCGTCGGCACCAGTGTATTCATCATGACCTTTACCGCCCTAACCGGGGCCGTCTCCCATTTTGCATCGGCGGGATGCCGGATCTCACGGTCCTGGTCCTGTGCGTCGTCTTTACCCTGCTCTGGGCCCGGATTGCCGCGAAATTTGCCAACAAGGCCTCCGCCAAAACACTGAACCGGGCTACCGGCATTGTGCTGGTCATTCTCGGCCTTGCAATTTTCTTGTTCTCCCAGCTCAGCTGACTTTTTCCATATCTTTCTTAGGAGGATCAATCTATGAACACAATTCAGGTCACCACCCCCTGCGGTGTGGCGGAAGGTTTTCAGGAAGATGGCGTAAACTGCTTTTTGGGTATTCCATATGCTACCGCCAAGCGTTTTGAATATCCGCAGCCGGTCGTCTCATGGAAAGGCATCTGTGATGCAAAAAAATATGGGCCTGCCCCGATTCAGCAACGCGCCTATGTCCAGGTGGATGCCAGTGACCCCCAAAACCATTATGAGCATGAATTTTATCAAAATTTCCAGTCTGAATATTCCGAGGATTGCCTGAACCTGAACATTTGGACACCGGAGAACCCGCTGAACTGCCCGGTGTTGGTGATCATCTATGGCGGCGGTTTGGTTACGGGGCAGAATAACTCGCCGGAATGCAACGGATCATTCTTGGCCAAGCACGGAATCATAACCGTTGCCATGAATTACCGGGTGAACATTTTCGGCTTCATTGCCATGAAGGAGCTTGAGGATGAGAACGGAAAGAGCGGTAACTATGGCTACTATGACCAGCAGGCGGCCATTGCCTGGGTGCGGCACAACATCCAAAGCTTTGGCGGTGATGTGAACAATATGACGCTGATTGGCCAGAGTGCAGGCGCGACCAGCTGTGAGACCCAGATCAAATCCCCGCTGAATAAAGGCATATTCAAGCAGGCGATTATCCAGAGCAGCGCGGGCCTGGCCAGTTTCATCAAGCAGAAACCCGATAACACCAAGGAGTACGCCAAGTGGCGTCAAGGGTATGAGAGGACCGGATGTAAATCCATTGAGGAATTCAAGCAGCTGCCTGCCAAAACACTGTACGATGCTTTTGCGGAGGTTTCGGCCAAGTCGTCTATCGGTTTCTGCAATGCTGTATATGACGAGAATTTTACCAGCGGGATTAAAAATCAGCCCTGCCCGGTCAAGATCATGTGTTCAGTCACATCCGAGGATGTCATGCCGTTTTTGCTTTATTGGATGTGTGGCTTTTTAGCAAAATCCCAGCGCAAGCTCGGCGTGGATACCTATACCTACTATTTCCGCAGGCAGCTGCCCGGCGATACAAAGGGAGCCTGGCATGGCAGCGATCTGATTTACCTATATGGATGGCTGTCCCATTCCTGGAGGCCGTTTGGGAAAGAGGATTACATGCTGCAGGAGAATATATTGGCGTATCTGATCAACTTTATCAAGACAGGGAATCCAAATGGAGAAGGCCTTGCGGAATGGACGCCTTATAACAAATCCAAAAAGTTTATGGTGTTTGATGAAAACCCAACTCGCATGGGGAAACCTGAACGGCTTCGCCTGCTGAAAAACACACTGCATCCCAATGGCCTCGGCATGTGATTTGGAAAGGCTCCTGCTTTTTT
>OGLT01000336.1_pt1 | contig 40390 bp, 34 predicted proteins | sample 1572911 | NCBI WGS metagenome assembly OGLT01 (sample SAMEA2582014, study PRJEB24529) | metagenome | biome: Human gut stool | place: China | collected 2011 | reverse complement strand
TATCTGAATCTCAGATTAACCTATGACATTTTATTTTTATTCATTTACAAATTTCTTAATTGCTTCAAAGCTTTCTTTACTGATTACGTGTTCAATCTTACATGCGTCCTCTGTTGCTGTCTCACTGGGAACACCCAGAGATATAAGCCAGTTTGAAAGGAATTCATGTCTCTCATAGATCATTTCAGCAATTTCCTTACCTGAATCAGTTAAATAAATAAATCCTGCGTCCGTAACGGTGATATGATTTTTCTCACGAAGATTCTTCATGGCAATGCTGACACTGGACTTCTTGAATCCAAGTTCATTTGCAATGTCTACCGAGCGGACAACGGGAAGCTTCTTGCTAAGCATCAGTATCGTTTCCAAATAATTTTCTGCAGATTCGTTTACGTTCATATATCTCTCTCCTATTGTCCCAACTTTTACATCATTATATTGATATTAATGATAAGTATAACACATTTTCCTATTATTTTCAACGTATTGCACAATCTAAAAAATTTGTTAAAAAAAAGCGAAATAGTCCTTGACATCTAATAAACGTTAGCATATACTAACTAGCGTAAGAAATGAGAAACTTTTTCAATAACAGGAGAGTGAGGTTGATCTATGATGCCGTTATCAATGGCTAAAGAAGGCGAACCCGTTGAAATCAAAAAAGTAGGCGGTAAGGAAGAAACCAGGAAATTTTTGGAGAATCTGGGCTTTGTCGTAGGCAGTATAGTCACAGTGATCACCGAAATGAATGGTAATATGATAGTGAATGTGAAGGAATCACGTGTTGCTATCGGTAAGGACATGGCGAATAAGATCATGGTATAGTATATTATGAAGGACCATATAAATGTATCAGCATTACATTTATCCGGTGATTCATACATATAGAATTATTGCAAGAAAGAAGGAGACGGAGTAATTATGAGAACACTGAAAGAAGTTCCGTGCGGTCAGACCGTAAAGGTGACTAAGCTTACCGGCGAAGGTCCTGTAAAGAGACGTATCATGGACATGGGAATCACTAAGGGTGTTGGGATTTTTGTAAGAAAAGTTGCCCCCTTGGGAGATCCTATTGAGGTTACAGTAAGAGGATATGAGTTATCACTTAGAAAAGCCGATGCTGAAATGATCGAAGTAGAGTAAATTTTTTTTGACCATGTGTTAGTGTTTACTAACAAAAATAAGTAATATCAATTAATAAGTAGAATGAACAAACAAAGCCGAAAGGCAGGAGGAGCATGAAAATGTCTATTAAGATTGCATTAGCAGGTAATCCTAACTGCGGTAAGACAACATTATTTAATGCCCTGACAGGTTCAAACCAATTTGTAGGTAACTGGCCAGGCGTAACTGTTGAAAAGAAAGAGGGTAAATTAAAAGGTAATAAGGATGTTACCATCATGGATTTACCTGGTATCTATTCTTTATCTCCTTATACTCTGGAGGAAGTAGTTGCAAGAAACTACCTCATCACAGAAAGACCGGACGCAATTCTGAATATTGTAGATGGTACTAATATTGAAAGAAACCTGTATCTTTCTACACAGCTCATGGAGCTTGGTATCCCTGTCGTTATGGCAGTCAATATGATGGATATCGTAACAAAGAACGGTGATAAGATCTATATTGATAAGCTTGGTAAGAAGCTTGGCTGTGAAGTCGTTGAGATCTCAGCTTTAAAAGGCACAGGTATTATGGAAGCTGCCAACAAGGCTGTAGCAGCTGCTTCTAAGAAAACCCATACACCTGTACATGAATTTTCACAGGCTGCAGAAGCTGCAATTGCATCTGTATCTGCTAAGCTTGGTTCTGATGTCGCTGAAGATCAGAAGAGATTCTTCGCTGTAAAGCTTCTTGAAAAAGATGACAAGATTGCAAACCAGATGAAGAGCGTTCCTGACGTAAGCGCAGATATCAAGGCTCTGGAAGATGCTTTTGATGATGATACAGAAAGTATCATTACAAATGAAAGATATACATATATTTCTTCTATCATTGATGAATGTTATAAGAAGAATTCCAAGAACAAGCTGACTGTATCTGATAAGATTGACCGTGTTGTAACCAACAGATGGGCAGCTCTTCCTATCTTTGCAGTTGTTATGTTTTTGGTGTATTATGTATCTGTAACTTCAGTTGGTGCTATCTTAACTGACTGGACAAATGATACACTCTTTGGTGAATGGATTATTCCTGGTGCGCAGAGTTTCTTTGAAAGCATCGGATGTGCTGACTGGTTGACTGGCTTAATTGTTGACGGTGTTATCTCCGGTGTTGGTGCTGTACTTGGTTTCGTACCTCAGATGCTTGTATTATTCCTGTTCCTCGCTTTCTTAGAGGCCTGTGGATATATGGCACGTGTTGCATTCATCATGGACAGAATCTTCCGTAAATTCGGTCTGTCAGGTAAATCCTTCATCCCTATGTTAATCGGCAGTGGATGTGGTGTTCCTGGCGTTATGGCTTCCCGTACAATTGAGAATGACCGTGACCGTAAGATGACTATCATGACAACAACATTTATCCCTTGTGGTGCAAAGCTTCCTATCATTGCTTTGATTGCAGGTGCATTCTTTGATAATGCCGGCTGGGTTGCATGGAGCTCCTATTTCGTAGGTGTTGCAGCAATTATCTGTTCCGGTATTATCCTGAAAAAGACAAAGATGTTCGCTGGTGAGCCTGCTCCTTTCGTTATGGAGTTACCTGCTTATCACTGGCCTACAGCTGGCAACGTTCTGCGCAGCATGTGGGAGCGTGGCTGGTCCTTCATCAAGAAGGCCGGTACTATCATCCTTCTTTCAACAATCATCCTGTGGTTCTTAATGAGCTTCGGATGGGTAGACGGCAGCTTCGGTATGCTGGAAGCAGAGCAGTTAAATGACAGTATTCTTTCAAAGATTGGTTCCGCAATCGCCTGGATCTTCATTCCTCTTGGATGGACACAGGGAGGCGAAGGCTGGAAGATGGCAGTATCTGCTGTATCCGGTCTGATTGCAAAGGAAAACGTAGTAGCAACCTTCGGTCTTCTCTTCGGCTTCAGCGAAGTAGCAGAAGATGGTGCAGAAATCTGGGGCAACCTGGCTGCAGTTATGACTCCTGTAGCAGCATACGGATATCTGGTATTCAACCTTCTGTGTGCTCCTTGTTTCGCTGCAATGGGCGCTATTAAGAGAGAGATGAACAACGCTAAGTGGTTCTGGTTCGCAATCGGTTATCAGTGTGGTCTTGCATATGTTGTTGCACTTTGCATCTACCAGATCGGTACATTAATTACAACTGGTACTTTCGGTATCGGAACACTCGTTGCATTTGTATGCGTCGCTGGTATTCTTTACCTGCTGTTCAGACCTTATAAGGAAAGTGAAACACTGAATGTTAAGGTTACAGCATAATCAGTAACTATATAGTTCGTATTAAGAAAGGCAAGGTTTTCATATGGGAACATTAATCACAGGTGTAGTATTGGTTGCAGTCATAGGACTTGCGATCCGCGGTATGATTCGTGACAAAAAGAATGGTAAATCCTTACAGTGTGGCGGCGACTGCAAGCACTGTGGAGGACATTGCCAATAATAGGAACTCACGTCTTTTATTGTTAACAAGGAGGGCTCCGGTGACTGGCAAGAGACAAGATGATGGAAGCTATCACAGAACGCAGATGCAGAAAGAACTTGTAATTCAAAAGCTCCGTGAAAAAGGCTGCAGAATTACCAAACAGCGTCTTATGCTTTTAGATATTATTCTGGAAGAAGATTGCTCCTGTTGTAAGGAAATCTATTATCGGGCTGTGAAAAAAGACGCTAGAATCGGAACAGCAACTGTATACAGGATGGTGAATACTCTGGAAGAGATTGGAGCCATCAGTCGAAAGAATATGTATAAAGTTACTTGCAGTGATGACTGTCAGCTTGACGATATGTGCGTTGTGGAATTCGAAGATGGAACCTCCTGTCACCTGTCCGCTCAGAAGTGGAACAGGGTCATGAAAGCAGGATTGGAGATCTGCGGATATCTCAATAATCAGAAGATAGCAGCCGTATCCATCAGACAATAAAGAATCATACAATACTCCCATCCGGGATAACAGGTAGAAAATGCCGACCTGTTACTCCGATGGGAGTATTTTTTTATTGCTTTTTTTATCCTTATTAGGTATAATAAACCTGTGTTAGTTATATCTAACTCATTATATAATAAACAGATATTTTAAAGGGTTGTGCTGATAAGCACATAGATAAGGAGGCATACATGAGTATGGTTATTATAGGCGGTCATGACAGAATGGTCCGTCAGTATAAACAAATATGCAAGGAGCATCAATGCAAGGTCAAGGTATTCACCCAGATGAGTGCAAATATGCGTGAACAGATAGGTTCTCCCGATGTTATCGTTCTTTTCACAAATACGGTCTCTCACAAAATGGTACGTGTTGCCGTATCTGAGGCAGGCAATGCCAATATTATCCGATGTCACACCAGCAGTAGCAATGCATTGCAGGAAATCTTCGAAAATATTGAAAGAGCCAAAGAAGCATAGGTTCAAATATTAAACACATATAGGAAGCCGTTTGTATAGATTGTTTTGTATGCGAAAGAGATAACTGCTACAATCCGGATACTGCGTGCTTCCTGACAAGTATCTGCTGTTAATTCATATGTCCTGATGGAAGCAGTACATCCGAATAGATAATCTTATACCGGATATAGGACGTTTCCGGTGGAGCGTCAGGGTGATTCATTCGAAATTCTATCTGCATCGCAAGGCGCTTTCCAAGAAGGTTATTTTTTACATCTACGGTAGTAACCTTATTTATCACATTTGAGTACTCTTTGCTGCAGTCAAAACCGGTCAGCAGGATGCTGTTAGTGAAATGATTGGGGTTTTCCTCTAAATACATTTCTACAAAATGTGCAACATAATCACTGACACATACAATTGCATCCACATTTGGGTCAAGGTTATCTAAAAAGCTAAAAACACAGTCTTCATAATGTCCAATCCCTATCGAATGGGTAAAACACAGTTCTTCAATCAACGGCAGATTATGGCTTTTGAGGCTTTCTAAAAATCCAAGATATCTGTCTGTATTTGTCTGCGCATAATTGATGTCCCCGATGAAAGCAATACGCTTGCGGCCTTTTATGAACAAATGATCCACAATCTGCTGTTCTGTGTATTTACCTTCAATCAATAAAAGATCTCCTGTCAGTGTTCTCAGTTCAATTCCCGGTACGGTGTCTAAAAATACTTTTGGTTTATCCAGCTTATTGATCAAGGTTAAAAGATGCTTATCATATACATTCAAAACAACGATTCCCTGTACGGTGTCATCTTTTAGCAGCTCCGGAAGCTCATATTCTGATGTACACGAGGTAGGAACATAAGTATACATGAGATTGACATTAGATAAGGAAAGTTCCTGTGCCATACGGTGAATGATGTTTGTCCAAAAAATAGAAGAATCCGGGCGCGAAACGACCAAAGAAACTGTTTTTGCCTTTGAAGGCTCTGGTAAATACTGCTCAGAAGAAAATTTGTCGTATCCAAGCTCATGTGCTTTTTCAAGAATCTTTTCCTTCATTTCATCAGAAACACCCGCTCGGTGATTAAATGTTTTCCAAACGGTAACACGTGAAGTTCCGAGCGCATCTGCAATATCCTGCATCGTTATTTTTGACATAAGAAACTCCTTTCTTTTCCAATGTACTCTCGGAGTCTTCTAAATGTAGCCAGAATGCTTCGTTTGAAGAAGATTCCGAGAGTACATTCCAGTATACCGGCTTATAAATAATCACACTAATCCAATGTTGTTATTTATAAGTCGGTATATTGGTATTACTGTGATTATATCATAAATATGGTACATAAACAAAAAATATTAACAATATTAACCACGCATGTAAATCTGTGTCTGTAGTATTAGTTACACTTTGATTATATAAATATGTTAACAAAAGATAAAGCAGAAGTCAATAATATTGTTAAACATAGCCAAAAAATTATATATAGTATTATGCATAGTATAAGAAAGTAACAAGAAAGTAGAATATTTCGTTGACAATTTGTGTAAACAATGATAACTTGTAAATATAACATTTGATAACTTTAGTGAAAGGAATGATAAAATGGCTGGCAAGCAAAAGACCACTATAAAGAGAAAAAGGTGGACAAAAAATGATACGGAATTAACAATCCTTGCATTGCCAACAGCGGTATGGTATGTGGTCTTCAGTTACCTGCCTATGTTTGGAATCATTATAGCTTTTAAGAATTATAAGCTGTCACCCGGACACGGTTTTATTTATAGTCTGTTTCACAGTAAATGGTGTGGGTTTGATAACTTCAAATTCTTTATACAATCCAATGCTTTTGCAATGCTTTTGCGGAACACCATTCTATATAATATCGTATTTATTATTTTAGGGCTGGTGATTCCGGTTACACTTGCAATCATGATTAGCCTGATTTACAGCAAGTTTAAATCAAAAGTTTACCAGACACTCATGTTTTTTCCGCATTTCATGTCATGGGTAGTTGCAAGTTACTTTGTATTTGCATTTCTATCTCCAGACAAAGGAATTTTAAACCAGATCATTACACATTTTGATGGCCAACGGGTCCAGTGGTATTCCAATCCAAAATACTGGCCGATGATTTTAGTTACCATGAATCTTTGGAAAACAGTCGGCTACAGCATGGTTGTTTATCTGGCAAGCATTACAGGAATTGATGGAAGTCTGTATGAAGCGGCTGTAATTGATGGAGCGACAAAATTCCAACAGGCAAAATACATAACAATCCCATCTATCAAACCGATTGTTATCATGATGTTCATTTTAAACATCGGCAAAATATTCTACTCTGATTTTGGTTTATTCTATCAGGTAACACAGGGTATTCCGAATTCACTTTATAAGGTTGCTTCTACATTTGATACTTATATTTACAATGCACTGCAGACGAATGTTGCAATCGGAAAAACTGCAGCAGCCGGATTCTTCCAGTCAATTGCATGCTGCATCACAATTTTACTTGCAAATTATATTGTCTCAAGGATTGACAATGACAGTGCGATCATTTAGTAAGGAGTGTTGATATGGCAAAACAAAAAGAAGAATCCAATAGATTAAACCGGATAAAACCGATGACAAATATTATTTTTAACCTGATATTCCTAATCCTTGGACTTGCATGTGTTACTCCGGTAATCCTGGTATTTATTATTTCCATTACAAAAGAGAGTGAGCTTGTGGCACATGGGTATTCCTTTTTCCCGAAAGCATTATCGTTAAGTGCATATTCCTATCTTTGGAATGAACGTAAAAGTATTGGAAATGCACTTCTGATCTCTGCTCTTGTCACTGTTTTAGGAACATTGATCGGACTTGCACTGACCACAACGATGGGATATGTCTTATCAAGAAGTGAATATAAACTGAAAGGATTTTTCAGCTGGGTCGTATTTATACCTATGATTTTTAACGGTGGTATGGTTGCAAACTACGTAGTGGTTGCAAATTTTCTAAATCTCCGCAATACGATCTGGTGTTTGATATTACCGCTGTCCGTGTCCTCGTTTAATGTCATTATATCCAAGACGTTTTTTAAATCCACGATTCCGGATTCCATCGTGGAATCAGCCAAAATTGATGGAGCGTCCGAATTTACAATTTTTTCGAGGATTATTGTACCAATATCAAAACCGGTATTTGCAACCATTGGACTGTTCTTAAGCTTTGGATACTGGAACGACTGGTTTCAGTCTTCCTTATATATCAGTGAAAAGAAGCTGACATCATTGCAGGCATTACTGAATAATATGATCCAGAATATCCAGTACATTGCAAGTAATCCGACCGCAGGGCTTTCACTACAGCAGTATAAAAATTCAATGCCGACAGAATCTATCCGCATGGCGATTGCAGTACTTGTAGTTATCCCGATTGCCTGTGTATATCCGTTTTTCCAGAGATATTTCATCTCCGGACTTACAGTAGGTGCTGTCAAAGGATGATTGTGTGAACCCGGATGCAATAGCATCTGAAGATAAAAACAAAACAAATATACTTATTTCAAGCATGGAGGGTTAATATGGAGAAAAAAATTTTAAGAATGATGGCAACAGGTCTTGTTGGATGCATGCTGGCAGTAACAGCAACAGGATGTGGTAATTCAGGTACATCAAGTACACCTGCTACATCCGATACATCTGCTTCCAATACAACAAATGAGTCAGCTTCATCTGATTCAAGTACTGCAAAAGACGAAAGCAGTTCCCAAGATATCGTTTCATTAAAGTGGATTCAGATTGGTAACGGCCAGCCTGATAACTATGATGCATGGCAGGCACACATCAATGAATATCTCGCAGATAAAATTGGTGTAAACATTGATGTAGAGATCATCTCCTGGGGAGACTGGGAGAAGAGAAGAAGTACCATCATCAATACAGGAGAGGATTATGATATCATTTTCTCAAATGATGTAGTGTATGAAAGCGATGTAAGACTTGGCGCTTATTATGACATTACCAGCCTGCTCGATGCAAACTGTCCTGATGTCAAGAGCCTGATTCCTGAAGATTACTGGGATGCAGTAAGTGTAGATGGTAAAATATATGGTATCCCGACTTATAAGGACAGCTCTATAACACATTATTTTGTATGGGATAAGGATCTGTGTGACAAATTAGGACTTGATGTGACTAATCTGACAGAGCTTGATCAATTGACCGATGCATTTGATACAATCTATAAAGAAACAAACCAACCGGTAACTTACCGTGCATCCGATGCACCATGCCAGTTTGTTACTACCGTTTATGACAATCTTGCACTTGGACTTCCCGCACTCGGTGTTGCTTATGATGATCCATCCAAAAAGGTTGTAGCTACTTATGAACAGGAAAATGTAATGCATGACCTGAAGATATACCGCGAATGGTTCGAAAAAGGCTACATCAATCAGGATGCTGCAACATTAGGCGAACTTCCGACTTATCAGGTATGTAACATTGCACAGGGCTGGAGCCAGGCAGCTCAGACTACATGGGGTCCTAACATGGGTGTCAATGCAACAGCCGTTCAGTGGAGAGACACTATAGTATCCAGAGGTTCTGTACAGGGATCCATCAACTGTATCTCTGCAAACAGCAAGCATCCTGAGGAAGCATTAAGATTCTTAAACCTTGTAAACTCTGATACTTATGTAAGAGATGCATTATACTATGGACTTGAAGGCGACAACTTTAACTATACAGCCGACAAGAAGGTTGAAAGAACCGACAAGCAGTGGTTTATGGCAGGTTACAGCCAGGGAACATTCTTCAATGTAAGTCTGTTAGCTGACCAGGAGACAAATCAATGGGATGAAGTAAAAGAGCTGAACGAGAAAGCAGAAGCTTCACCGGTTATTTCAATTTCTATCGATACAACAGAGTTTGAAGATGAGCTGGCAAACTGTACAGAGATTTACAACAGATATAAGAGTGAGATTAACACAGGTGCAGTTGATCCAGAAAAAGCTGTTCCGGAAATGATGAGCGAGATGCGCTCAGCAGGCTTTGACACTATCGTTGAGAAGGTGCAGGCCCAGATTGATGCAGCTAACTAATTCACCGATTTCTAAATGACCAGACAAGGAAAATAGATACGGTACAAATGACGAAATAAAAGAATGAGATAACAAAGGGCTGATGCATAAAAACAATACAGTTGAAATTTATGTATCGGTCCTTTTATGTAAAGGAGCATATATGAGTAAAATAATAGGAAAATCACTGCCCAATATTCCTTGGCAGGAAAAACCACAAGGATACAAAATGCCGGTATGGCGTTATACAGAGAATCCAATCATCGGAAGAAATGGAAATAAAATTTCTAACAGCGTTTTTAACAGTGCGGTCGTTCCGTTTGAAGATGGATTTGCAGGTGTATTCCGCTGTGACAGCAGATCAATCAGTATGGATATTTTTGTTGGAAGAAGTAAAGATGGTATCCATTGGGATATTGAGGACATACCAATCCGGTTTGAAGGCGCAGATGAAGAAATCTTAAAAAGAGAGTACCGCTACGATCCAAGAGTATGTTTTATCGAGGACAGATATTACATCACATGGTGTAACGGATACCACGGACCGACCATCGGTGTCGCATATACCTTTGATTTCAAAAAGTTTGTGCAATTAGAAAATGCCTATGTTCCGTGTAACCGGAACGGTGTTATGTTCCCGGAAAAAATAAATGGTATGTATGCCATGTTAAACAGACCAAGTGACAATGGACATACCCCATTTGGCGATATTTTTGTAAGCTTCAGCAAGGATATGGAATTCTGGGGCAGACACAGATATGTAATGAGCCCGATCACGGGGGATGAATCTGCATGGCAGTGCACTAAGGTTGGTCCTGGTCCCATTCCAATCAAGACAGATGAGGGATGGCTTCTGATCTATCATGGTGTGATTACTACCTGCAATGGTTTCGTCTACCGCATGGGTGCAGCACTTTTAGACCTTGAACAGCCATGGAAGGTACTGGCACGCTCCAGAGAATATCTTTTAGCACCTCATGAATATTATGAGTGTGTCGGAGATGTGCCGAATGTTGTTTTCCCATGCGCAGCACTTACAGATGCTGATACGGGAAGAATCGCCATTTATTATGGATGTGCAGATACTGTGACGGGATTAGCATTTACAACAGTTGATGAGATACTGGATTATATCAGAAAATAACCAGGCTTTGGAGGTGCCAAAATGGATTTCTTAGACAAAAGAGTTGGTGTCATTTGTAACGAACTTAAAAAATTAAAAGTAAAGCAGATATTTCCACTGACACAGTGGGAATACAAGGAAGGAAACTTTGTCCACCCGGAGGATGCACTAAATGATGCAGCAGCCTGGGAGAACTTTGACTGCAAAACCATGCACTGGTATGGCAAGGACCGGCACTACTGGTTCCGCACGGTCTATACTGTTCCACAAGAGCTGGATGGCAAGAATATGTGGATCCGCATTTCCTCACAGATTGATGAATGGGATGACGCAAAGAACCCACAGTTCATCGTATTTATAAATGGTGAGATTTATCAGGGTATTGATATGAATCACAGGGAATGTCTGATCACACAGAGTGCAAAGGCAGGAGATACACTGACCATTGAGCTTCAGGCATATACCGGAATCTTACATGAAGAATTTGCGCTCCGCACACAGATTGAGGAGATTGATGCTGGGATTGAAAGCCTCTACTATGACCTATGGGTTCCACTTGCTGCATTTTCCCGCATGGAGGCAGACGACAAAAACCGCAAGGATATTGAATATGTTCTCAATGAAACTATCAATCTGCTGGATCTTCGGACACCATATTCTGAAAGCTTTTACCAGAGTGTAGAAGAAGCATCTTCTTATATAAGGAAAGCATTGTATGAAGATATGGCTGGCTATGGGGATGTAATCGCAACCTGTATCGGACATACACATATCGATGTGGCATGGTGGTGGACTGTAGCACAGACAAGGGAAAAAGTAGGACGCAGCTTTGCGACCGTGTTAAAGCTGATGGATGAATATCCAGGCTATAAGTTCATGTCCAGCCAGCCTCAGTTATATGCATTTTTGAAGGAGCGGTATCCTGAATTATATGAGAAAGTAAAACAACGTATCAAAGAGAAACGCTGGGAACCGGAAGGAGGTATGTGGGTCGAGGCAGACTGCAACCTGACATCCGGGGAATCTCTTGTCCGCCAGTTTATGCATGGCAAACGCTTCTTCAAAGAGGAATTCGGCGTGGACAACCGCATTCTCTGGCTGCCCGATGTGTTCGGTTATTCCGGAGCACTTCCACAGATCATGAAAAAGTGTGGAATTGATTATTTTATGACCACGAAGCTGGCATGGAACCAGTTTAATAAAGTACCCTACGATACAATGCTGTGGCGTGGTATCGATGGTACAGAGGTGCTGACACATCTGATCACGACCCTTGGTGTAAACCAGCCGATCAAAGATTACTTTACGACCTATAACGGCATACTGCATCCTGATGCCATCATGGGTGGATGGATGCGCTACCAGAACAAAGATATCAATAACGATATCTTAGTCTCCTACGGTTACGGTGATGGAGGCGGCGGTCCGACAAGGGAAATGCTTGAAACCTCAATCCGTATGGAAAAGGGCATCAAAGGTATTCCAAAAGTACGCCAGGAATTTTCACGCACTTATTTTGAAGAACTTGAGGAACGTGTAAAAGACGACAGGCGGCTGCCTGTATGGGAAGGGGAATTTTACTTTGAGTACCACCGTGGTACTTATACCTCCATGGCGAGAAATAAGCGCAGCAACCGTAAGGCAGAGCTTGGGCTGATGGATCTTGAGCTGTTGTCTGTTTTAGCACAGGCACAGATTGCATATCCGGCAGAAGAACTCGACCGCATATGGAAAAAAGTCCTGATCAACCAGTTCCATGACATACTTCCCGGTTCTTCAATCCATGAAGTATATGAGGTGACAAAGGAAGAATATGCCACACTGCAGAAAGAGATCAAAGCCCTGGAAGAAGAACGTCTCCGTGCACTCGTGGAAGATGGTGAGGGTATCACTATTTTCAATACGACCGGACACGACCGTAGTGATATCGTGGAACTTGGAGAAGTCAACGCTGACGCATTAAAGGATACAGATGGTAAGCTCTATCCAATACAGAAGACCGCAGAAGGTGCAGTAGCCTATGTCAGACATCTGCCTTCAAAAGGTTATAAGACTTTTGCCGCTGTATCCACAGATGCAGGACAGACTACACCATTTATCCTTATAGATGATTATACTCTTGATACACCGTTTTATACAATCCATCTGGATACCAATGGATGCTTTGACCGACTCTACGACAAGGATAACGACAGGGAAGTACTACAGGCTGGCAAAAAAGGCAACCTGTTCCGTATGTACGAGGATAAACCGATATACTATGATAACTGGGATGTCGATATCTTCTACACCGAAAAATACTGGGATATCAATGATATGACTTCAATGAAATGGACAGAATGTGGCCCGGTACGTGCAACATTGGAGATAGAACGTAAGGAGAGTCAGTCTGTTATCCGGCAGAAAATCCATTTCTATGCTGACAGCAGGAGAATTGAATTCGAGACCTATGTAGACTGGAAAGAACATCAGACATTATTAAAGGTACATTTTCCTGTCAACATACATACTGATGAAGCAACCTTTGATGTACAGTTTGGTAATCTGACACGCAAGGTACATACCAATACAAGCTGGGATAAAGCACGTTTTGAAAGCTGTGGGCAGAAATGGATTGACCTCTCAGAAGGCCATTATGGTGTCAGTATGTTAAATGACTGCAAATACGGACATTCCGTGAAAGATTCCAATATGGCACTGACACTGATCAAATCCGGTATCGAACCAAACCCGGTAGCAGACCAGGAAGAGCACTATTTTACATATGCGCTCTACCCTCATGCCGGAAAATGGCAGGAAGCCAGAACTGTAGAGCAGGCATATGACCTGAACCAGCCTGCCATTGTTGTCGCAGGTGGTAAACCGGGCAGCCACTTGTCAAAAGCATCTGTAGACAAGTCCAACGTTGTATTGGAGACGATAAAATGTGCAGAGTGCGGTGAAGGCACGATCATCCGTATGTATGAAAGCGAAAATGCTCTGACAAAAACAAATCTGATGGTTTCAGGAAACTATAAAAAAGCGTTTATCTGTAATCTTCTTGAGGAGGAAGAAGCAGAGCTGGAGCTGAAAGACGGAATAATCTGTGTACAATTGAAGCCATATGAAGTTGTTACCGTAAAACTCATTTAAAATTATATAGGGGAGGATTCAATTCCGGAAAGTTATCCGATGAATACCTTCCCTTTTTAATAGGAAGATTTACGTTATGACCAATAGATTAAAACATATTTTTGAGTGCTCCGATCATATTACAGAAAAGCAGTATCGGAACAGTCGGACACTTTTTATCCTTGATGGATGCGCATCAACGCAGATTTTTACAGTTACTTCCGGTGCATTTTTATCAGGACTTGCATATCTTGTGGGCGCAGGGACTGCGCTTACCGGAGTTATAGCTGCTCTGCCAACGTTAATGAACACTGTCCAGATTTTTTCCTCCGTCATCTATGAGAACCGTACTGGCAGCAAACGTATCACGGTGGAATTCGCGCTTATCCAACGCCTGTGCCTGATCATGATGCTGTTTGTTCCGACATTTATGTTAGGAACGAAAATCTCAGTGGCAATGATCGCTGTTTTATATTCCTCTGCGCATTTCTGTGGTGCATTTATCAATACCGGAGCCAATAACTGGCTGATCAGTCTTGTGAAAAACGAACAGCTGGGAAGATATCTCGGACTAAAAGATTCTCTGACTTTAGTTGCATCCACAGGCGGCTCTCTGATCTTGAGTAAGATATTGGATGCCTATCGTTTCACAGACAGGGAAATCATGGGATTTAGAGTTATCGGTACATTATGCGTCTGTATCTGTGTGATTGACATTATCTGTCTCACACTGATCCGGGAACCGAAAAATGTGAAGCATATAGATCCTCTGAACATTCGCAAAGCTATACAAATGCCACTCATGGATCAAAATTACCATAATGTACTTATTTTTTTTCTGTTGTGGAGTATAGCTTCTAACTTTGCGAGCCCATTTTTTTCTATTTATATGTTGGAGAATCTGGAGCTTTCTTATTTTTATATTACCTCCATGAATATGATTGCATCGGTGGCACGTATAGCTGCGTCAAATCTATGGGGAAGATTCGCAGACAGTTGTTCCTGGAAGCTGGTTACGCTTGGATCAATATATATGCTGGGACTTGCATATATTGGCTGGGGGCTGCTGACAAAAGAAAACTGCAGCTACTGGCTGCCGGTCGTACAGGCTGTGAGCGGTGCAGCCTGGGGCGGCATCAATATCGCCACATTCCGGATGCAGTTTGCCTTTGCACCGGTAGAGCATCGTATCAGCTATGTCAGCTTCTGCTCAACGATGGTTGGTTGGCTTTGTAGGTTTTTTTTCATCCATGCTTGGTTCAGCATTTGTAGCATGGGCAAAAAAAATCAGTATTTTAAATATTCGCATGGATACCATGCAACTGGTTTTTATTATATCAGCAGCCGGAGTTATCGCCAGTGCATTATACAGTCGTAATATAAAAGAGAAATGACAGCGAAACCGGCATTTATATGGTTTCAGGGTCTATTGCGCAGAGGATGGAAAAATTATTTTTGAAGTATAAAATTTAATTCTGATAAGGAGAAATAATATGAATTTATTACCAAAACCAAAAAAAATCACAGAAAAGGGTGGACAACTTCTGTTATGCCACAGCATGTATATCGTTATATCGAAAGAAATATCAGACAATGGGATATATGCGGCAAAAAGACTGCAGGAAGCAATCCGGCAGGAAACCGGGCTTTTGCTTCGGCTTTCCGTAGGAGAAACAAGGGATGGAGATTTCTCTCTTAGGATTACAGAGACATTATCAGAACAGGCATATGAAATCACAATCAATGAGAACGGCGTACAGATCTTAGGTGGTGATGGAGCAGGTGTGCTTTATGGAGTGGAAACGTTCTGTCAGATCTTGCAACAGTACGGCGGAGCACTACCTTGTATGCAGATCATGGATGCGCCGGACATGCCAAACCGTGGTTATTATTTTGACCAGACAAGAGGACGTATATTAAAACTGGAAGAACTCAAAAAAATTGCAGACAGGATGTCCCTCTATAAGTTAAACCAGCTTCAGCTTTATGTAGAACACACATATCTGTTCCGTGACTTTTCGGAAATGTGGAGAGATCAGACACCTATTACAGCGGAAGAAATCCGCGAACTCGACAGCTATTGCCGGGAACGACACATTGAACTGGTTCCGTCGCTTGCAAGCTTTGGACATCTGTGTACACTGCTCTCTACCAAAACATATGGAGATCTGTGTGAGATGGAAGATTCCTGGAAAGAACCATTTTCTTTCTGGAACCGGATGCGGTATCATACAATCAATGTATCTGATGGTCGCTCCCTCCCTCTGATCAAAAAGATGATTGCAGAATATATGCAGCTTTTTTCTTCGGATAAATTTAATATTTGTGCGGATGAAACCTTTTGTCTTGGCAAATATAAATCAAAAGAGCTGGCTAAGGAATGCGGCATACACCGGTTATATATCGACTATGTCAAAGAGCTGGCACAATTTCTGGTGGAAAATGGAAAAATCCCAATGTTCTGGGGCGATATCATATGGAATTCACCGGAGCTGATGAAGGAACTGCCTGAAACCATGGTCTGCCTGAACTGGGGATATGCACCGGAACAAAGAGAAGATGAGACAAGGGCAATCGCACAGACAGGTGCAATGCAGTATCTGTGTCCTGGTGTATGTGGCTGGAACCAGTGGGCAAACTTAATAGAAAATTCTTATAAAAATATTACAAGAATGTGTAATTATGCAGCAAAATATCATGGCATCGGGGTATTGAACACAGACTGGGGAGATTTTGGGCATATCAATGACCCGGCATTCTCCATTCCAGGAATGATTTATGGCGCTGTATTTTCCTGGAACAAGGATGAGATTCCCTTCACAGAGCTGAACCGTATGATCTCACATATCGAGTATGGAGATACCACCGGAAATTATGTTTCATATCTGGCAGAGATCTGCGGACATTCTGTATTCCAGTGGCGGGAAGCTGTCCTGTATTATGAGAACCAATGTCTAAAGCATGAGCTTGAAGAAGGCGAGGATCTGTTCCGTAATGTAAACCATGCCAGTGTGGATACTGCATCAGCTGCCCTTCGGTCATTGTATAAGAAACTTCTTGAAAGTACGAAGACAATGCCAGAAAACAAAAAACAGATGCAGCTTTTGTCCGTGACATTACAAGGAATCGGCATCTGGAATGCCATAGGGCTTCTGGCTGAAAGCAGGGAAAAGACTAGAAGCTTTGATCTTAAAAAAGGATTGGAGCTGGCAGAAAAGCTCGAATACTGGTTTATGGCATATAAAGAAAACTGGCGTTCCACCGGTAAAGAAGGCGATCTTCACCACATTGCAGAGATTGTATTCTGGTACGCAGACTGGCTGCGCCATAAATGATTAGAAACGCTCAAAATATTCAAAAATTAGTTGAATTTTACTTATTTCATGATAGTATGATTAAAATAATTTTTTAAATAGTTTTACATTGCTTAAAAGCTGAAAATTCATAGGAAGGAAAAATTCATATGACAAAACTCAAAAAATGGATAAGTAATTTAAAGGTTGCAGCGAAATCCAGAAAGGGTCAGATGACTTTAACAAAGCAAGTGATCCATGGGATGCTTACAAGGCAGCTTCTGAAGAGATCATACAATTAAGTACTAAGAGCCAAGTGGAAGAAGCATCCCAGCTTATGATAGGGGATGTATATGAGAAATATAAACTGTTTGGGGAAAAATTCAACGTTTTACGCAATGACTTCCAGGTAAAACTGGAACAGTCAAAAGCAATTGCCAGTATCTGCATTAACATTATTTTTATTGTAATCTTTGCATTAGGAATTGCCATTGGTGTTGTTACAACAGCCATTGGACGGACGATTACTGCTTCAATCACAGAACCGGTGGAACAGATAGAAGCAGCAGTTGCCAGTCTGAGAAAAGGTGAACTGTCTAACGTGGAAATGCTCACCTATGAGTCTGATGACGAGTTTGGTGATACAATAAAAAACCTGAAAGAAGCTATGAATATCCTCTCCGATTATGTACGTGAGATTTCTGGGGAAGTAAAAATGATAGCTCAGGGTGATCTGACAAGAAATGGTGAAGATATCACTGATTTCCTGGGTGATTTTTCAGAATTGAAGCATTCACTTCTGTATATTTTGAAGCGTTTCAACAGCACATTAACAGATATCAGTAATATTGCTGAACAAGTATCATTAAATTCCAAAGATGTTGAAAATGCATCAAAATCCTTAGCAGATGGAGCAACAGAGCAGGCAGGGGTAATTCAGGAATTAAATGCCACCATAGATACAGTTGTCGATCTTGCTGCAAATACAGCAAAAGAAACACAGAGTGCATCAGATCGTGTAAAAGCTTCTGCTGACAGGGCACATAAAGAAAAAGAAAAAATGAACGATCTGCTGAAGGAAATGGAACATATTACAGAGATTTCGAAAGAAATCGGCAATATCATCACAGATATTGAAGATATTGCATCCCAGACAAATCTCTTATCCCTTAATGCTTCCATAGAAGCAGCCAGAGCCGGTGAAGCAGGAAAAGGCTTTGCAGTGGTTGCAGACCAGATTGGAAAGCTGGCATCGGATAGTGCAAGGTCGGCAGTCAATACGAGAGAATTGATTGATAAGACTTTGATTGAAATTGATAAAGGTAATGCCATTACAAGAACAACCGCAGAAGCCTTCAATCTGATCATTGAAGATATGGAATCTTTCGCAGAAATTACAAAGAATACAATGGAGAAAGCCAACTCACAGGCAGAGTCACTAGAACAGATTGGTCAGGGAATTGAGCAGCTCTCCGGTGTGGTACAAGGCACAGCGGCATCCGCAGAAGAAAATACAGCAATCAGTGTTAATCTGGCAGAGGAATCAACTAAGATGCATGACCGCGTGAACATATTCAAGTTATTCTAAAAACAACTATTCAGAGCCATAAAATCGATACAGGAATGTAATATAATTTATATGGTAATCAACCCCATGTGCAAAAAGAAAAGCTATAAAACAGCTATTTTGTACATGGGGTTCTAAATTGTTACTGAATATGATAAGATTCTAAACAACAATATACATTAACTATTCGTTAAAGTTGTGTTTGACGAATATATGTTCTAGCATAGATATCCTCATTCCCCTCACGTCCTAAATAAAACCCTACGTGACATCTGTCATTCTTACTAAATTTGTGGTATACTTAGATTAAATAAATAATGCATTTATAGAAGATAAAGGGATAAGAAATGATTAATCAGGGTATGATTGATTTAAACCTGATTGAAAAAGGTGCCAAATACAGTAAACTGAAAAAGACATTCATTATATTTATCTGCCTAAATGTACCTTTCCCCGACAACTTACCCATATATACTTTTAATAATATCTGTGAAGAAAATAAATCCATCTACCTTAATGATGATGCAACAAAAGTAATTATCAATGCTAATGGAAATCGAACAGGTCTGTCACAAGATATGTGTGCATTTCTGGATTTCTTACAAAATAAATCTCCAAAAAGTGAATTCACAGAAAAACTGCAAAAAGCTGTGGAAAAAGCAACCAGTAATGAAGAATGGGAGGTAGAGTATATGACAATGGCAATGAAAATCCAAGAAGAACGTGAAGAAGCTAAAATCGAGACTACTATTGGTTTACTATCCGAGTTTCAATGGACAAAAGAAAATATTATTAACAAATTGATTAAAGATTTTGATCTTACCAAAGAGGAAGCAGTTGAGTACTATAATCAATATTTAAAAGAACATTGATCAATTTTTAAAATTAAAAGAGTTGAAATCACTGTATATATTCGCATAGTGATTTCAGCTCCCCCTTAGATACTCTTTTTTAAATAGCATCTATTTCCATCAACAATCATAATATTCTCCTTTATTTCTCCTTTTCTATACATGTTAATTTTAGGCGTTTGCGAAACGCCAAAAGCCGTATAAATACGGCATTTGGCGTTGTTAAAATAAAATATCTCCTCAAGGTTTATGGTAAAATAGAGTTGCGAGAAACTATCAACCAATCCACCTAAAGGAGATATACCTACATGATAACACATAAACAGCTCTCTTTGGCAGAAGTTTTTGAAGATTGCCAAAATAAATTCGACAACGACAAATACCAGTTCCTTCCTATATTCAAAGTATCTACTACCTTAAATAAAATGCGTCCAGACATGTTCCTCTGTCTCAGGAAATCCGTATTCCTTCTTGCCAAGTTCAATGCTTTTCATAAGGAAGGTCATATTTCTGGCAAGTACCCGCATTGTCTGTTTGCCTTCCTCATCCATTTCTGCCTGTCCTTTTTCACGACCATGAATGCTGTTCCAGTACTGGCTGGATGCGATAGGCATATTGCTGATTGTGAAGAATTTGTTTAATTCATCGAAAGTAGCAGAGCATCCACCTCTTCTGGCGCATACAACGCTTGCCCCAACTTTCATTGTTTTATCAAAATGCGTACTGTAGAACAATCTGTCAAGACAGGCAATCAATGTAGCATTTGCAGATGCAAAATAAACAGGGCTGGCAATGACCAGACCATCTGCCTCCTCAAACAAAGGCGCAATCTCATTCACAGTATCGTCGAAAACACACTTCCCAAGCTCTGCACATCGTCCGCATGCAATGCAGCCTCTTATATCTTTGTTACCAATCTGAACTGTCGTAACTTCAACACCATTCTCATGAAATACCTTTTCCATTTCACGCACAGCAATAGCGGTATTTCCATTCAACCTTGGACTTCCATTAATAATCAACACTTTACTCATTATCTGCACTCTCCTCACTTTTGGGATATTCTGCATCCATTTCAGCATTAATTGTATCCTCTGAAACTGACATTGCTGCAAGCGTTCTGGTAAGAAGTTCTTCCAGTTCCCAGCCTAACTGACTTGCGCCTCTTTCAATGACTTCACGTGAACAGCCGGCTGCAAAACCTTTACTCTTATATTTCTTTTTCAGTGATTTCAATTCCATGTCCTTAGTGCTCTTAGATGGACGCATGAGTGCAGCCGCCCAGATCAGCCCAGTAAGTTCATCTGCGGCAAAGAGCACTTTTTCCATCTCATGCACTGGTTCTACATTGATTGTTTCGCCACAGCCGACTGTGATTCCATATCCATGGGAACATACAGCATGGATTATATCTTCCCCTACTCCACCTTCTCTTAACAGCTCCGGTGCTTTGAGACAATGCTCTTCTGGGTATAATTCAAAATCAATATCATGAAGAAGTCCCACGATTCCCCAGTATTCTGCATCCTCTCCGTAACCCAGCTCATTCGCATACCACTTCATAACTGCTTCTACGGTAAAAGCATGCTGAATATGAAAGGGATCTTTATTGTATTTCTTCAGTAATTCTAATGCTTTGTCTCTTGAAATGTGATTCATTATATTTCCTCTCCTTCTCTCATTTTCAGATCATAAATCAATTTAATTGTATTATACTTACATCAACTGTCTTTTTCAATTCCACACTCTACAAAAATATCGTTATAATGGTACATATGACAAAAATTGACTTTTTAGTGCAATAAATTGCTCTGTAATTGATTTTATGTGTCAAAATATGCTATGATTCAATATATCAAAGGTAATGCTTCACTTTTTCCTCTACAAAGAAAGGATGACCACTATGACAAATATTTATCATGTATCAAAACAGGGAAATGATACGAATAATGGCAGTATCACAGCTCCCTTCCTGACAATTCAAAAAGCTGCCTCCCTGGCTCTGCCCGGTGATCGGGTCATTGTCCATGAAGGGATCTACAGGGAATGGGTTAAGCCTGAATTTGGAGGCAATCGTCTGTCTCCTATTGTTTATGAAGCGGCTGAAAATGAACATGTTATCATAAAAGGCTCTGAACAGATTACCAATTGGGAACGATATGAAGATTCTGTGTGGAAATGCACCATACCAAATGACTTTTTCAAAGGATATAATCCCTTTGCCATACCGCTTACCGGTGACTGGATCGTAGCCCCTTATGACACACCAGTTCATTTGGGTGATCTGTATCTCAACGGAAAATCCTTTTATGAGACCTTTTCTCTGGAAGAAGTATTACATCCTGCAATAAGGGAAATATCGCCTTATCAGACATGGGGAAGACGTGAAGAGAGAATTTTAGAACCGGAACAGACTCTTTTCCAGTGGTTTGCCGTAGTTTCCGATGAGAAAACTGTCATCTATGCCAATTTCCATAACTATGACCCTAACCACGAGCTTGTAGAAATCAGCGTCCGCCGTTCCTGCTTCTATCCTGAAAAGACAGGGCTTAACTATATCACTGTCCGCGGGTTTGAAATGGCACAGGCAGCCTGCCCATGGGCTCCACCTACAGCTAACCAGCCCGGTCTGATTGGCTGTAACTGGGCAAAGGGATGGGTTATAGAGAACTGTGATATCCATGATGCCAAATGTGTTGGCATCAGCCTTGGGAAAGAGGGTTCAACCGGTGATAACTATTATACCAAATGGAATATCAAATCCGGCTATCACTATCAGATGGAATCCGTATTTCTGGCAAGTCATATTGGATGGGGAAAAGAAAGAATCGGCTCACATATTATCCGAAACAATTATATTCATGATTGTGGACAGGCTGGAATTGTAGGACACATGGGCTGTATCTTCAGTGATATATACCATAATGAAATATGCAGAATTGGAACAAAACACGAATTCTATGGTCATGAAATGGCAGGTATCAAGCTGCATGCCGCTATTGATGTACAGATTCATGAAAACTATATCCATCATTGTACGTTAGGTACATGGCTTGACTGGCAGGCACAAGGCACTCATGTAAGCAGAAATATTTATGACCATAATAATCGTGACTTCATGATCGAGGTAACTCACGGTCCTTGTCTGGTTGATAACAATATTTTTACCTCCCCTTATACCTTTGATAATGCAGCTCAGGGAACTGCTTTTGTCCACAATCTGATCTGTGGCTTTCATAATCACTACTCTGTTCTGGATCGTGCTACTCCTTATCATCTGCCTCACTCTACAGAGATTGCTGGTATGTCGCTGGTATATGGCAATGATGACCGTTGGTATCAGAATATCTTTATTGGTGGACAGGAAGCAGATAGAAATTATGGAACAGCAGACTATGATGGTGCTCCCACATCCATAGACGATTATATCAGCCAGGTAAAAGCATTAGGACATGGAGATGTTCAGCTTTTCGCCAAAATTCCTCAACCCGCCTATATCAACAACAATGTATACCTGTCGGGTGCAAAGGCTTTCTGTGATGAACAGAATCGTTATACAAGTGATGAGGATGCTTCTATTGCTATTATAGAAAAGGAAGAGGGAGTATATCTACAATCCGCCCTTCCTCATGGCGCACTCTCCCTGCCTGGTCAAACCATTACCACTGCATTGCTTGGCAAAACACATATGTCAGATGGTCTATATGAGACACCAGACGGTCAGGATATGGTAATTGATTATGACTTACTTGGTCAATTACGTGCAGATGCACCTACACCTGGACCAATTGAGAATCTTAAAGAAGGCAGACAGGACCTGTTAATCTGGAAGCGATAATGTGAAATAATGGCTGTGCATTCATTATTTAGTGCACAGCCATTATCAATTAACCTAAAATCTTTCTATTATTTCTTTGTAAAATGTTCTTTTGCAAAGTCCATGTTCTGTACTAGCTCCAGAGTTCCCAGATATATCTGGTTTTTGTCTCTTACAGCCATGTACTTGACAAGCATGGACTTTCCATTTTTCTCCATCCAGATGGGTACTTCGTCAAGCGTTCCGTTTCTGAACTCGTCAATGATTCGTCTTACCTGCGCTTCTACCTTGGGTGGATGGCAGGTGAATACTTCTCTGTCAATCGCCATTCCCGGTCTTTTGAAATCCTTGGGACCTTCATTAAAGAATCTGTTTATATTATCTGCATCTACGAAGGTAATTTCCATCGGTATCGTATTCAGAAGTGCCGTAAGCTGCGCCACATTCATATGTCCTCCCGGCATAACAATCTCCTGATCTGAAATTGTAGATTTTATTGTTTTTGCAGCATTTTCCGCTTTTTCCCAGATTGCCGGTGTCACGCCAAGGCAATCCGCATAGTCTTTTGCATCATGATAAATGTGAATCCACTCATCCTCGGTAAAGTTCACAGCACAATTAGGAAACAGAATATTCTGTTCTTTATAGATCATCTCATCCACACGAGTTACCACAGCATCGAATCTCTGCAGCCATTCCTTATCGTGCGCTGGCTTTTTGGAAAGTGCTGCCAGTTCATCCCTGATTTCATCATCGACTGTCCACATCACATCAGATGGACCTGATATCTGATAGCCGACCTTTAAATGCGGATACAGCAGATCTCCCTTCTTTGCATAATGAATCGCCACTTCTCTGATATGATCTACTAATTCCTGACTTACTTCTCCCTTGGCAATTGCTGCTCTCGCCTGTTCAATATATATTGCCAGTGCTTCATTTTCCATAGTAAAAGTATAGAGAGGATGTCCTTTCTCTTCTACCAGAAGCTTCGTTTTCACAGCTCTTTCCTGACGAATCAGTGATGCATCAACAGCCTTTTCTGCATTGGCAATTTTTTCCTCACGGGTCTCTCCGTGGAAAAGCGCAGAGTGTACATCACATAATTTCTGTACCTCTGTAATTGGCGTTCCTTCCTGAATCATTTGCTGCTCTGCCTGCATGATTTCTGAAGCATCTACATCTTTAAAATTCTGCATAAAATCCGCTCTCACCGCTTCCAGAGCTTCTCCTTTTCCCAGTCGCTTCAAATAATCCTTTAATAACTCTATTCTTTCATTCTGCATATCATCATTATACCTTTCTGTCATTCTTGTATCATTGTTATTTTACACATAATCTTCATTTTTATTATTCATTGAAAATTGTAACAGCCATTTCCAGACAGGAACCACCTCAATGCTGATTCCTTCACAGTCAAGCATTGCTTCTTCACTGTTGGTAATAAGAAGACATTCAGATTCAGGGATGAAATTGTACAATTTAACAAAAGATCTGGTCTCCCTTTCTATAACAAAGAGTTCCTAAAGGCTCATCCGGATATCGTTGTGGAAAAGAAATCTGACTCTCCTGATGAGGATAAATCTCTTGCCGATTCAAAAGCCCTGCTTCCTGTCCTGGTTGATTTCTTTCAGAAGCATCCGCTTATCGCCCCTAAGACTTTTCTTGGTGATGCTGCTTTTGACACGCTTGAAATCTACAAAACCCTTTTCGGTGAAATTGGATTTGAAAAAGCATTTATTCCTCTCCGCGTAAAACTTTCTATGGAAGATAATGGTTATACCATTAACGAAAATAGTGTTCCCTGTTGTCCGCATGATCCTTCGCTTCCTATGAAAAGAGAAGGTAGTAAATCACACTTAAAAAGCAAAATTCCTACAATGAAATTTGTCTGCCCGAAAATGAAATGGGAATACAATAAAGCAGATAAAACAAAACGCCGTGTATGCCATTGTGATAATCCCTGCACAACATCTTCCTGTGGAAGGATGATTTACGTTTATCCCGAAAAGAATCTTCGTGCCTATCCCGGAGTGGAACGAGGTTCAGCAGAATGGGAAGAAACATATAAAATCCGTGTAAACGTTGAAAAATCTATCAACCACTTTAAAGACAGCTTTTGCGTAGCTAATCGTAAAACCCAGAACGAAAAAACGCTTCATCTATTTTCATATAATCACGCTTTCTGTTTAGGCACAAACTCAATCTTAAGAGCCATTCCCATACCATCTGCTAATCTTTTAAGTAAATTAACAGAAGGATTCCTCGTTCCATTCTCAAGCTTGCTGATATCTGCCTGATTGATGCCTGTTCGTTCAGCTAATTCCTTCTGGGTCATATTCTGAGAAGTACGAGCATCCACTATAGCTCTTATGACATCCATCTCTGGCTGAATAGCTTCATATTCTTTTCTGAACTCATCATCTTTTAACTGCTTAGAAAGCATATCATCAAATGTTCTCATCCTTCATCACCCTTTCTATGAAATCTTTTCTTCTATCCTTTGCAATCTGAATCTCCTCTTTAGGAGTTTTCTGTGTTTTTTAACAAATCCATTCGTCAGTATTATTTTTCCCTCATAATAGAAAAAATATAAGACTCTGGTAATATCACTTCCAAATTTACAACGCAATTCAAATATTCCGTCATCCAGATGTTTACTGTAAGGTTCTCTAAGCATATTTCCCTTCTCTTGTAATATACCCAGCAATCCAAATATTTTAGCTCGCATCTTAGGATTAACAGAATCAAGAAACTGCTCTGCTGGAACTTCGCCATTTTCTTTTTCATATGCTATCAGTTTAAATTCTGTCATATAGTCTCCTTTGTAAATATTATATGGCATATATACCATAATGTCAATTATCCATTTAAAGTAACCATACCGAGCTATTTTTCTAAAAACGTGTAGTAGAGCACTTTTCCAAACGAAAAACGTCTTATTTTCATGCTTTGTTTGAGTATGTAGTGATGTTGCCGTGACATAATACCATCAATTTTACTAAATCAATTTAAAATGCCTCAACGCGTCCTTAATATACTCCACCTTCTCCTGTGGACACTGCTTCACCTCTGGATTCTCTTTCTTGGACTTATTATAATTCTCACCCATGTCCAGACCACACATCCGCTTTACCTGTGCAATATAAGAAGTATGCACATTCACACCATACTTTTCCTTCACATATTCCTTAATCTTTGAATAAGTAGCCTTTTCCTCTGGTGTATAATTACTCTCTTCATCAGGCTCCATTGTAACCTCAATCTTAGGTGTATCTTTTTTGAGGGATAATTTGACAACCGTCTCTGTGTGCACCGTCTGACCAAACTGATCCACGGCTCTTACTTTCCTGATCTCATATCCATTCTCGCACAGGTATTTCAGATCTCTTGCCAGTGTAGCGCTGTCGCAGCTTACATAGACGATTCTCTTTGGTGCCATCTTAATGATAGTATTAAGGCAAGCTTCATCACAGCCTTTGCGAGGCGGATCGACACAGATAACGTCTGCAAATATATGCTCTTCCTCATAGAGTCTCGGTAGCACTTCCTCAGCCTTGCCTACATAGAAGGTTGCATTCTCAATGTGATTGCGCTCTGCATTCTTTCTGGCATCCTCGATTGCCTGCGGTACAATCTCCACACCATGGACTTCCTTGGCGCACTGCGCCATGAAAAGGCTGATCGTACCGATACCACAGTAGAGATCCCATACGGTTTCTTCGCCTGTCAGTCCTGCATATTCCAACGCCAGGCTGTAGAGCTTTTCTGTCTGAATCGGATTGACCTGATAAAAAGACAGCGGAGAAATCGCAAAGGTAATACCCTGCGGTGCATTTTCCTTTGAATCATACCGCAGGCAATCCTTACCTGAGTTGATTTCCTCTATGGATCTTCTATGAATAACATCTGTTATCGTATTTTGTCCCCATAGTACTCTGCCTTCTGTTCCCATAATGACATTGGTATTTTTCGTATTATAATTAAGCCATATACTTGTCATTCCTGGGATTTCCCGCAAAGTGCTTACAAGCCTGTCCTCCTTTGGCAGACTTTTGCCATTGATGACCAGACATACCATAATTTCGCCAGAAGTAAAGCCTTTGCGAATCAAAATATGGCGAACAAGCCCCTGTCCTGTGGTTTCATCATAAGCAGACACTTTTTCATTTTGCATATATGCCAATACCTTCTGTAATATTGGTTCATTTTCTTCTACGCCTAATGCACAATCCGTATTGGCAATGATTGAATGGGTTCTTCCGGCATAGAAGCCTGTAATGATCCTGCCATCCTTATCTGTTCCCACTGGGAACTGTGCTTTATTGCGATAATGCCACGGCTGCTCCATGCCAACCACAGGTTCCATCACCGACTCAATAAATAACTGGTCAAATCCGCCGATACGCACCAGGTTATTTTTCACTTTATTTTCTTTAAACTGTAACTGAGCTTCATAGCTCATTGCCTGAATCTGACAGCCACCACACTGTTTATGATATGGACAGGCCGGCTCCACTCGCAACGGAGACGATGTCAGCACCTTTTCCAGTCTGGCATAGGCATAATTCTTCTTTACCTTTACCAGTCTGGCTTCTACCACGTCACCCATGACCGCATCTTTTACAAAGAGGGTGAAGCCCTCTAGCTTGCCGATGCCTTCACCCTCTGTTCCGATATCCTCTATTTTTACTGTTACAATATCATTTTTGGAATATTGTGCCATTTTTACCGTACCTTTCCGGACTTATTATAAAGAAGAATTTCTCAGATTAGACTCAAAGAATCTGTTAAAGCCCAACCAGCCTGTTTCTTCTGTTGCTTCCAGTATCTCTGTAAATGTCTCCATCTTCGCATCCGTATCATCCGCACGATTAAGAGCGACTGCCTCAATCAGTGCCGGTTTCTTGGGAGAACCAAACTCATACTCTCCATGATGTGCAAGAATACAATGCTTTAATTCCATAGCCAGCATAGGAGGGAAGCCCTCAATATCACGGATTTTCTCGCCGACCATTTCAGAACCCATCACGATATGTCCCAGGAACTGTCCTGCATCTGTATAATCATTTACCGGGAAAGCACTGATTTCTTTGGTTTTTCCAATATCGTGGCAGATTGCCGCTGTCAGGAGCAGGTCCCTTTTCAGGATTGGATACGCTGTGCAGTAATACTCACATAACTTTGTTACACTCAGGGTATGCTCCAGCAGTCCTCCAATGAATCCATGATGTACGGTCTTTGCAGCGGATGATTTCTTAAATGCTGCAATGAAATCTTTATCTTCTACGAAAAAGGCATTGAGCATTTTATGTAGGTAAGGGTTCTCAATTGATTTGATAATCGTAAGAAGCTGTGTATACATTTCTCCAATGTTCTTCTTGCTCATCGGCATATACTCAGCTTCATCATATTCTCCTTCCTGACAAAGCCGGACGCGCTTTATATTGACCTGCAATGCACCGTTATAGCTGGTAACTTCGCCATATACTTCTACATAATCGCCTGCATCGAACTCTGCAATTCCTGCATTATTGGGGTCCCATATCTTGGCATCCAGTGTACCTGTCTTATCCTGAATGATCACATTATCATAGGATTTACCGTTTTTTGTTACTGCCGAACTCTTATATTTGCAATAATAAATATCAAATATTCTATCTCCGTCTTTATAATCTTTAATATATTTCATCTTCTAAACCATACCTTTCTCTTAGTTTCTTGCCTTAGGATGTACTGTAAACATCATCTGCTCATAGTCATCTTTACTTGCTCTTAATATTGTAATCTCAACGTCATGCTCTATGGTACAGCCACGTACTGCATTCATATAATCTGTGGCGCTGTGAATCTGGGTACTTCCCACCTGCACAATGATATCACCCTTCTGGATTCCATTGATCATCGCAGGTGAATCCATATCTATATCTGACACATAAGCGCCCTGTGGCAGTCCCTGCTGTGTCCGTACATTACTTGCAATATCCTGTGCATAGATACCAATATAAGGTACATCCTCTGCGTTGGACAGCTTCGTAATCATGCCTTTTAACTCAGATACACCGATTGCAGACAGCAGATTCTTCGTATCACTATGATTATATGTGTTATCAATGATACCAATGACCTGCCCCTGCGTATTGAGCAGAATACCGCTGGCGCTCTGGCTGGCGTAGATGTCTGTTGTCAGCATCTTATACTGATTATCTGCCAGTGTTACCACATTTCCTACAGAAGTGATCATACCATAACATACACTGTCATTATATCCCTGAATATTACCCACAGCTATCACAAGCGAACCTGCAAGTCCGTTATTCACGGAGCTTCCCAATGTTGCCACCGATACATAATCCAGCGTCGTATCACGCAGATATTTCAAATCCACTGCGATGACTGCCAGATTTGTATTCACATCATATTTTTTAATGCTTCCTTCTGCACTGACTCCATTGCAGAAATTCACCAGGATGCTCTGTGCTTTATCCAAAGGAGATTTTCTTGTAAGAATCAGCAGTTCCCTGTTATTATTAGCAATAATAACACCTGCTATGTTTCCTTCACTCTGATACGTATTATTGAACCAGTCTACATCTGATTTCACCGCAGTGACCGTAACAATACTGGTGGAGGCTTCCTGATATACCTGATGAAGACTGTCATACATTGCCTGATACTCAGTCAGATATGCCTTCTGTGGGTCCTCTGTAGAAGCACTCTCTGCTGTCTCCACTTCACTGGCTGGTGTCTCCTCTGCTGCAATCTGTGTTGTTACCTGTTCTGCCATCTCTGTCTCACTCTCTGTCTGCGTTCCGGTCTCACCCTCTGTCAGCATATCCTCCGGTAACATTTCATCCTTCTCCTGCGGAAAAGTCACCGTCTGCGGTTCTTCTTCCGGATACAGCCAGTTATTCAGCACCGGCTCTAATAACAGGAATGTCAGACATGCCACAAGCCCGAACAGCAATGCCAGTGATGCCGTAATGACCATCCTTTGTAACAGTTTTTTCTTATCTATCGGTCTTTCCTTTATTTTCTCCTGCAAAAACTCAAAATCACTTGCTCTTTCAGACTCCTGATTCTGATTGTCCTGTTGCTTCTCTTCCATATATAATATAATCCCTTTCCAGTATCTGCTTTCTTTACTCATATAGTATATCCGAACCCCTTTGCAAAGTAAAGAAAGTTGTACAGTTTTCCAATGCGTGATATACTTATTCTGTTCACAAGAATAGTATTACAGGAAGGAATGTTCTATTTATGAATGACAAGGCATTGCGAATTCTCGAATACCATAAAATAATAAATTTACTGATAGATAAAGCAACCTCTCTGCCTGGTAAGGAAGTCTGTAAGAAACTGACACCCATGACAGAACTGGCTGCAATTGAAGAAGCCCAGCAACAGACTGCGGACGCTTTTACACGCCTGATCAAAGGTGGACGTATCCATTTCAGCGATAACAAGGATATCAGCTTCAGCCTGAAATCCCTGGAGATCGGCAGTAATCTGTCTGCTTCTGAGCTTCTTAAAATCGCATCCTCTCTGGCATGTGCCGGCAGAACCAGATCCTACGCCAGAACAGAGCGTGATGAAGAGATTGCTGACAGCCTGAATCCTCTTTTTGAAGAGCTGGAGCCACTGACCCCACTGCAGAATGAAATCAATCGCTGTATCATCTCTGAAGAAGAGATTGCTGATGATGCCAGCCCCAATCTCAAGCACATCCGCCGCAGTATCAACCAGACCAATGACAAGATTCATTCCCAGCTTACCAACATGGTCAATACAAGCTATCGTACCTATCTGCAGGATGCCGTGATCACAATGCGTAACAACCGTTATTGTATTCCTGTCAAATCCGAATATAAGGGAAATGTCCCCGGTATGGTTCACGACCAGTCTTCCACCGGTTCTACACTTTTTATTGAGCCTGCTGCCATTGTGAGCCTGAATAACCAGTTAAAAGAGCTGGCTCTACAAGAGAAAGAAGAAATTGAAGTCATTCTTGCTACCCTCAGTGCTTCCTGCTCTGAGCATATTGCTGCTTTGGGACATAATCTCAAACTGCTGACACAGCTGGACTTTATCTTTGCAAAGGCCGGCCTGGCAATTGACATGAACGCATCCAGACCTTTATTTAATAACGGACACTACATTCAGATCCGCAAAGGACGCCACCCTCTTCTTGATAAGAAGAAAGTCGTTCCCATTGATATCACTCTAGGAAAAGACTTTGACCTTCTGATCGTAACAGGTCCTAATACAGGTGGTAAGACTGTATCTTTGAAGACTGTGGGGCTTTTCACACTGATGGGACAGTCAGGACTGCATATTCCCGCCCTTGACCGTTCCGAGCTGTCTGTATTTACAGAGGTTTATGCGGATATCGGTGATGAACAGAGCATTGAGCAGAATCTGTCCACTTTCTCTGCCCATATGACGAATACGATATCCATTCTGGAACATGCAGATGAGAATTCCTTATGTCTGTTTGATGAATTAGGCGCAGGAACTGACCCTACAGAGGGTGCTGCCCTGGCAATCGCCATATTAAAGCACCTGCATGACCGCAGCATCCGGACAATGGCAACCACCCACTATAGTGAACTGAAGGTATTTGCCCTGACAACCTCCTATGTAGAAAATGCATGCTGTGAATTCGACGTAGAGACTCTGCGCCCTACGTACCGGCTTCTGATCGGTATTCCCGGTAAGAGTAATGCCTTCGCCATTTCCTCCAAGCTTGGGCTTTCCAATGAAATCATTGAATCAGCCAAACAGCATATCAGTGAGGAAGATGAAAGCTTTGAAGACTTACTGGCTGATCTGGAGAACAGCCGTAAGACTATCGAAAAAGAACGTGCTGAAATAGAAAACTATAAGCAGGAGATCAGCTCCTTAAAAGATAAACTGACACAGAAGCAGGAGCGTCTCGATGCCCAGAAGGACAGGATTCTCAAGGAAGCCAACGAAGAAGCCCGTCAAATTTTGCAGGATGCCAAAGATGTGGCAGATGAGACGATCCGTAATTTCCAGAAATACAATACAGGTACTTCCATGAAGGAAATGGAGAAAGCCCGTACCAAAGTACGTGATAAAATCAGTGAGAAGAATTCCAAGATCAGCCAGCAGGCTGCCAATCCTACACATAAGATATTAAAACCCAGCCAGATAAAGCCCGGCGATATGGTAAAGGTCGTATCCATGGGATTAAAAGGCACTGTCAGCTCTATGCCCGATGCCAAGGGTGACATGTTCGTTCAATGTGGTATCATCCGCAGCAAAGTCAATATTAAAGACCTGGTACTAATCAATGAAGATGCTATGCCGAATAATCCTTACAAGAAACAGACTGCACGTACAACACGCAGCAATACCAGCCGTATCGGAGCCTCTAAGACTTCTACCTTCTCTATGGAGATCAATCTTCTTGGCAAGACTGTCGATGAAGCGATCTCCGAGCTGGATAAATATCTGGATGACGCTTACCTTTCCCATGCACCCAGTGTACGAATTGTCCATGGTAAAGGCACAGGCGCCCTGCGTGCTGCCGTACAGAGATATTTAAAGAGTGTATCCTATGTAAAATCCTTCCATCTGGGAGAATACGGCGAAGGCGACGCCGGTGTAACCATCGCTGAATTCAAATAGAAGGAGGTCCCTTTATGGCTAACAAACAAAAAATCCTAATCGTTGATGACGATGAAAATATTGCAGAACTTATTTCCCTTTATATGACGAAGGAATGCTTCGAGACACAGATCGTATATGATGGAGAATCCGCATTACAGGCGGCAGATACTTTCGCTCCTGATCTGATTCTACTGGATCTGATGCTTCCAGGCATTGACGGATATCAGGTATGCAGGGAGATCCGCCAGAAATCCCAGACACCTATCATTATCCTCTCTGCCAAAGGCGAAGTCTTTGATAAGGTACTGGGCTTAGAACTGGGTGCTGATGATTATATGGAGAAGCCCTTTGACACCAAGGAACTGGTTGCCAGAGTGAAGGCTGTTCTTCGCCGCTATAAAACAGCAGCCCCTGTTACAGAGGCTCCCGCTTCCAAACAGGTCAGCTATCCTAACCTGACAATCAATTTAACGAACTATTCTGTTATTTATAACGGTCAAAATATAGATATGCCCCCCAAGGAACTGGAACTTCTGTATTTCCTTGCCTCTTCACCAAACCATGTGTATACAAGAGAACAGCTGCTTGACCAGATATGGGGTTATGAATACATTGGTGATACCCGTACAGTAGATGTGCATATCAAACGTCTCAGGGAGAAGATCAAGGATCATGAGACCTGGAGAATTGCTACAATCTGGGGTATCGGTTATAAATTCGAAGTCAAGAACGCATAATCTTTTACCAAAAAGAGAAAGGTATTTGCCATGAAACGTACTTTATATCTGAAATTTGTACTTGCCTATTTCATATTTGGTTTCTTTGGATTTATTGTGGTAGCAACTTTTACCTCCAACATGACTCTGGAACATATGAAAAGAGAACGGGCAGATGCACTATATAAGGAAGCTTTGCTGATATCTAATTCCTATGCTGTTGACCTGTATAACAGTGAGATCACTCTGGAATCCGTGTGGAGACAGATCAATGCCATTGATACTTTCCTGGATGCCTCTGTCTGGATTGTCAATCCATCCGGTCTTATTGTATTGGACTCCAGTTCTCCACTGGATATTGAGAATCCCTCTACGATACCGAATTTCAGTCCCACGGTGACAGGTAGTTCCTTCTATACCGTAGGTAATTTCTTCGGTATGTTCGACGAAGATATGATATCGGCATTTGCCCCGATAACTTCCCAATATAAAGTAAAAGGCTATGTAATCATCCATTCCTCCATGCAGGATCTGCATGCATCCTGTGATTCTCTTCTGAATATATCTTATCTGACACTGCTGATTCTTTTCCTGCTGTCATTGATTATTCTGCTCTTTTTCACAGAGATGGTCTATCTGCCACTGCGCAAGATCACACATGCCACAGAGCAGTACGCAATCGGTAACTTCCGCTATGAATTTCAGGTAGACAGCGAAGATGAGATTGGTTATCTGGCTGCCTCCCTGGCGTATATGGCAAGCGAGGTTGCTAAGAGTGAAGACAATCAGAAGAGACTGGTCGCCAATATTTCCCACGACTTTCGTTCTCCACTGACCTCTATGCGGGGGTATCTGGAAGCAATGCAGGATGGCACTATTCCCCCTGAACTTCATGAGAAATATATCGGTGTTGTATTAAATGAGACTGACAGACTGACCAAACTAACCAATTCCCTGCTGACTCTGAATAATCTGAATACACAGGGTATGATACTGGATCGGACTAATTTTGATATCAATCCGGTCATCAAGAATACAGCAGCTTCTTTTGAAGGCACCTGCCGCAGCAAATTCATTACCATTGAACTGGTTCTGACCGGGGAGCAGATGTACGTCAATGCTGATATGGTCAAGATTCAACAGGTTCTCTACAATCTGGTCGATAATGCAATTAAGTTCAGCCACAAGAACTCCTCTATCAAGATAGAGACGATTGAGAAGTCCAACAAGCTTCTGGTATCGGTAAAAGACAATGGAATCGGTATTCCAAAGGATAGTCTCAAACTGATATGGAACCGCTTCTATAAGACTGATCTCTCCAGAGGAAAAGACAAAAAAGGAACCGGTCTTGGTCTCTCCATTGCAAAAGAGATCATCCAGTCCCATAATGAGAACATAAATGTAGTAAGTACCGAAGGTGTTGGTACAGAATTTATCTTTACATTAGAGAAGGCTTCCAAGGTCTAAGACCGGAAGCCTTTTTTTATTTATATTTATTGCTTATAGAACAATATGGGACATCAGTTCAGGAAGCTGCGCAAATGACCGGATTGTATAATCAGGTGCAACTGCCTCTCCAAAACCATACGCACAATATACGAAAGGAATACCGGCTACCCTGGCAGACTGTTCATCCCCTGCCGTATCTCCTACATATACAGCCCTTGTAATATTGTTTCTCTGCATGATGAGCTTGTTATTCTCACCCTTTGGCAGAAGATTATCCCCCCAGCACTGGATATCATCAAAATACTGCTCCAGCTTATGAGCTGCAATAAAGCTTTCAATATATCCCTGCTGGCAATTGCTTACCACATATAACTGATATTCCCTGTGAAGAATCTCCAGTGTCTCCTCCAGCTGTGGAAACAGAATTCCGCCATTTCTCAGCAGATATGCGTTCTCTACTTCACAACATTCATCCATCATCTCCTGCTGTCCTTCACCGGTCTGCCCGGGAAAGAGCTTTGCTGCAATTTCAGTCATAGGAAGTCCGAAGCATCCGTTCAGCTCTTCCTGCGTAATCGGTCCTCTTCCACATTCAGGATGCATTTCCAATACCTGGTTCCAGGATTTCAATACACTCTCGGAAGAATCCCACAATGTTCCATCCAGATCAAACAATATTGCCTGTACTTTCTCCATAATCTCCTCATTTCTGACATATATGTCATTTTTTATTTGTATCCTATCATAATTCCCTTAGATATGCTATCGACTTCTGGTAAAATAAGCGTGAATTCGGTGTAAATTCATCATCCATGGCATGAAAGGACAGATTCATTACACCTTGAAATGTAGTCACTCCGATAATTCTTCTGGCGTTAGCTGTAACAGGTGGCACGAATACATAATTATATAACCGAAGACTGCCATACCGGGATGCAAGCGGCACTTTTACCAGATTGGTCACTGCCATTCCCTTAGGCGCCTCACCCATTCCCAATCGCTTCATGATCGTCTCTGTTACCGGATTCACATAACGCCCATTCAGTTGAAACTGCACAGAATCCACCAGCTCTCCCGGCAATTCCCCAAGCAATCCAAGCTGCTGATATTTTTCTTTACTGTTATCCAGATGAATCCTGCTGTGCAGCTTCTTCACATTCTGCGCAAAATCCAGTGTATCATCATATAAATACTCAATCGGATAGGTATATTCATAATCTCCCATCCCATCATACTCTCCACGAAGGCTTAGAACCATTGCAATCTGGTCCGGTTTCAATCCTGCCTCCTGCTGACGTCCTTTTGCATCAACAACAACTGCTGTCCTAAGCTCTCTGGACGCTCTGGCAAAAGCAGTCAGAAGAACAGAGTTTACCGTTACCTGCTGGTTCTTTGCATACAAGGCAATACGGTATAAGGCATCCTTATGAAAGGTTTCATATTGAATCCACGTCTTTTTATTTCTCCATGCCTTGGCATGCAGCTGATAATACTCTTCTTCTGTAAAGTCTGTTCCTTCTTTATTCCAGTTTCGAAGTGTACTTGACAGCTTCATTTTCTCCATAAAGGATAGTCTACTTTCCTTTGGAAGACTGCTTAACTGAAAACGGGTCAACGGCTTTGCCTTGACCGGCATATCTGACAGTCCTCTCATGACATCATTCAGGAAAAAGCCATGGGAAGCCCCATCCCCTGCCAATGCATGCGCAATAATCAGAAACTCCTGCTTATCTTCATTCATCAGATAATAAAATCGCAGCAGTTCACCATGATCCAGGTCAAATGCAATAGACTCCTGTTCACTGACGATATCCTTCCAGTATACATTATGCAGGACTCTGACCATATCATTGGGATTATCGTCAAATTTCTGAGTCTCATAATAAGCATTGCCATCCTCCTCAATGACTACTCTGGAATTTAGTATCTCATTCCTGGCAACAGCATTCTTTACTGCTTCCTTTAATTTCTCAATAAAAATAATACCTTCTACCTCCACATGCGTCACCAGAATATCTCTTGGCGCAAATAAATGGAGTCTTTCTTTATCTATCCGTTCTTTCATGCCTTGCCCTCCATCAGACAGATAAACCTAGGTTATAAAGAAGCGCACCCCTCTAAAGGGATGCGCCATACAGCCTTTTACTTAGCAGATCTCTGCTCCTGCAGGCATAGGCTTCTCAGGTGACACAAGAGCAAGATTACCCTCTGCGTCCTCTGCGCACAGCAGCATACCCTCAGATAAAACACCAGCCAGCTTAGCAGGCTTTAAGTTCACCAGAACCATAACCTTCTTACCAACCATTTCCTCCGGTGTGTAATGTGCCTTAATACCAGATACAATCTGCTTTACCTGACTGCCAATCTTTACCTGGCTGCACAATAATTTCTTGGACTTAGGAACTGCTTCACAGGCAATGATCTCACCTACCTGGAACTGCAGCCTGGCAAAATCATCATATGTGATCTCAGCCTTTGGTTCAATGTCAATGACATTCTCATCTTCTGCTGCTTCCTGTGTCTGTCCGGCTGCGGCTGCCTGCTTCTGCTGCAGCTCTTCTACCTTAGCCATAACTTCCTTAGGGTCCAGACGGGCAAAGAGAATCTCAGGAGTCTCTGTTACTTTATTTCCAGATGGATACAGACCGAAAGTCTTCACAGAATCGAAGTCTCTTACAGTTGTATTAAGCTGTGCTGCGATCTTCTGTGCTGTCTCCGGTAAATATGGCTCTAACAGACCAGCTCCGATGGAAATACTCTCTACCAGATTGTACAGTACAGTAGCCAGTCTGTCCTTCTTCGCTTCATCCTTTGCCAGTACCCATGGTTCTGTCTCATCAATATATTTATTGCAGCGTTTGAACAGTGCAAAAATCTCAGTCAGGGCATCTGCAACTCTCAGATCCTCCATCTTGGCTTCTACCTTATCATAAGTACCTGTTACAACTGCCTTGAGATCATCATCGACAGGTTCTGCTGCATGTCTGTCCTCTACTACACCACCAAAATACTTATTGCTCATGGAAATGGTCCTATTGACCAGATTACCAAGCGTATTTGCTAGGTCAGAGTTGAGACGCTCAATCATAAGCTCCCATGTAATAGAACCATCATTTTCATAAGGCATCTCATGTAATACGAAGTAACGTACCGCATCTACACCGAAGAAATCCACCAGATCATCTGCATAGATGATATTACCCTTTGACTTACTCATCTTATCGTTGTTCTGTAACAGCCATGGGTGACCAAATACCTGCTTGGGCAGTTCTTCACCCAGCGCCATCAGGAAGATAGGCCAGTAAATCGTATGGAAACGAATGATATCCTTACCAATCAGGTGCAGATCAGCAGGCCACAGCTTCTTATACTGCTCAGAACTGTTGCCGTCTGCATCATAACCAATACCCGTAATATAGTTGGTCAGCGCATCCAGCCATACATATACAACATGCTTATCATCAAAATCTACAGGGATTCCCCACTTAAAGGAGGTTCTGGATACACACAGATCCTGTAAGCCCGGAAGCAGGAAGTTATTCATCATTTCATTCTTACGGGATACCGGCTGTATGAATTCAGGATGCTTATTGATATGGTCAATCAATCTGTCAGCGTACTTGCTCATTTTGAAGAAATATGCCTCTTCCTTAGCAGGCTTTACCTCACGTCCACAGTCAGGACACTTGCCGTCCACTAACTGAGACTCTGTCCAGAAGGATTCACAGGGAGTACAGTATAAGCCTTCATAAGCTCCCTTATAGATATCGCCCTGATTATAAAGCTTCTTAAAGATCTTCTGTACCTGCTTCTCATGATAATCATCTGTTGTACGGATAAACTTATCATAGGAAATGTTAAGCAGATCACACAGACCACGAATGATTCCGGCAACATTATCTACGAATTCCTTAGGTGTTACCCCTGCTTCTGCTGCCTTTAACTCAATTTTCTGACCGTGTTCATCAGTACCAGTCTGGAAAAAGACATCATAGCCGTCCTTTCTCTTGAAACGTGCAATGCTGTCAGCCAGTACGATCTCGTAGTTATTACCGATATGGGGCTTGGCGGACGTATAGGCAATGGCAGTTGTAAGATAATATTTTCCTTTGCTTTCCATAAATCTGATTCTCCTTTTCTTAAAAATAAAAGCCCATCTCCTAAAAGAACATAAAGTTCTTCAAGAAGACGAGCGTTATCTCGTGTTACCACTTCTCTTCGTCTGTACCTCACAGCACAGACCTCTTCGGGTCCGTAACCCTATCCGCTGTAACAGGCGGATCCTGTCGCAGCCTTACTTCTACCGTTCCTATTCTGTTCCGGTATCCGTTCGGTGCGCCGCTCAGAAGCCATCTTCTCTATCTGTCCGTTCCATTCCTCTCAGCCTTACGGAATGTTCTCTGTAAAACTTCTATGATAAATACTCTCTTCCTCATTGCATTTGCGTATTCTTACAGTAGCACAGGAAATCCGGACTGTCAATGCAGTTTTGTCTCATTACTGCTCATTGCAGCTCCTCTTTTTCCCCCAGTATCAAAACAGAATATGCCGGAAGTGTGACCACAGTTCCTTCGCGTTCGGCGATCTCCTCTCCGGTATAAAGTTCTCCAAGCAGTACCAGATCCTCTGCTGCGGTGTTACCAACGGTAAGTCCGGACAGGTCCACACTTGCAGGCTCCGCAGAAGTATTGCCCAACAGTAATAAAGTACTGTCTTCATAGCTTCTTGTCAGTGCAAAGCATTGCTCGCCGGAATACTGCTCCAGATAAGTGGTGGTGCCTCTGGCAATAGCGGGATTCTGGTTCCGGATACGGATCACCTGTTTTACATAATTGTAAATGGAATCCGGATCCTCCTGCTGTTCTTCCAGACTGTCGAATTTCATCTGAAAATCTTCCATATCCGCAGGTCCCTTGCACATGCCTTCCGCTTTGTCATCCTTGCTCCAGTACATGGGAGCACGCTTATTCTCATCCTTGCCGGAGCCCTTCATTCCCAGTTCCTCCCCATAGTAGAGGAAGACACTTCCACCGGACAACAGATTCAGGGCATTGCCAAGCTTCGTCTGTGCTGCACTGTTCTCCCCTGCATAGTAGCCTGTGCTCCGCCCCATATCATGATTCGTGTAAAAAGGGGCATTGATGTAATCCGGATTGTATTGCGCATACATAGCCTGCTCCGCTTCCAGATTCTTTGCATAGGATGCCGCGGATGCCTTGCCGTTTACCACATTTGC
>OGLT01000305.1_pt1 | contig 42781 bp, 39 predicted proteins | sample 1572911 | NCBI WGS metagenome assembly OGLT01 (sample SAMEA2582014, study PRJEB24529) | metagenome | biome: Human gut stool | place: China | collected 2011 | reverse complement strand
CTCCAACAGCTAGTCCATTTACGCTGTTCTTGTCCCAATATTCGAAATGTTTATTGTCTATATAGTCATAACCAAATACAGACTTAAAAAATCAGGAGAAACAACAATGATCAAACTACTCAAAAACATGCGCCGCAAAGAGGTGCTCATGGTGCTGCTGTGCACCGTGCTTGTGGCGGTGCAGGTCTACTTTGACCTGCGGCTGCCGGATTACATGACCGATCTGACGACGCTCGTCAAAACGTCGGGGGCGACGGCGGATATCCTGTCCGTCGGCGTGAAAATGCTTGGCTGCACGCTCGCAAGCGCCGTGCTGGCCGTGGGCTGCGGGTATCTTGCGGCTAAGGCGGCGTCGGGCTTCAGCTTCGCGGTGCGCGAAAAGCTCTTCCGCCACGTGATGGACATCGGCAGCGAGGAGATGCAGGATTTTTCCGTCGCCAGCCTCATCACGAGAACGACGAACGACATCACGCAAATTCAGATGATCGTGGCGATGGGCCTGCAGATGATGATCAAATCGCCGATCATGGCCGTGTGGGCCATCATCAAAATTCTCGGCAAGAGCTGGGAACTCTCCGCCGTGACAGCGGCATTCGTCGTGGTCATCTGCGTGACGGTGATAACGGTAATGAGCATCTGCATCCCGCGTTTCCGCATCGTGCAGAAGCTGACCGACCAGATCAACCGTGTGGCGCGCGAAAACCTGACGGGCATCAACGTGGTGCACGCCTTCAACGCCGAGCAGTACCAGAACGACAAGTTCAACAAGCCGAGCCTTGACATGATGAATGTGCAGGTAAAGAACCAGAAGCTCTTCGCCCTCGTCCAGCCGACGATGACGCTCGGTATGAACGGCCTGGCGCTCACGATCTACTGGCTGGGCGCGGCGCTCGTCAACAACATCGCGCTGACCGATTCCGCAGCGCGCCTCACGATGTTCAGCGACGTGCTGGTGTTCAGCACGTATGCAACCTACGTGGTGATGTCTTTTATGATGCTCGTGATGATCTTCATGCTGCTGCCGCAGGCGCAGGTCTCGGCCGAGCGTATCAACGAGGTGCTCGAGCGCAAGGCGAATATCCGCGAGGGCAGCGTGAGCGAATGCAAAGAGCACGGCACGGTGGAGTTCAAAAACGTTTCGTTCCGTTATCCGCACGCATCGGAGGATGAGCTTTCGAACATCAGCTTCCGCGTGAACAAGGGCGAGACGCTCGCTGTCATCGGCGCGACGGGCAGCGGCAAGACGACGCTCGTGAGCCTCATTCCGCGCTTTTACGACGCGACAGAGGGCGAGGTGCTTGTCGACGGCGTGAACGTCAGGGACTACACGTTCGACACACTCTACAACAAGCTCGGCTACGTGACGCAGAAGGCGGTGCTCTTTGCCGGCAGCATCCGCGACAATGTCTACTTTGGCGAGAGCGAAGCGCCGGCGGACGATGAGGGCCTTGCGCAGGCCGTCGAGCTTTCGCAGGCGAAGGAGTTTGTCGACAAGCTCCCCGACGGCACGCAGCACCATGTGGCGCAGATGGGCCGCAACATGTCCGGCGGCCAGAAGCAGCGCCTTTCCATCGCCCGCGCGCTGGCGAGAAAACCGGAGATCCTCGTCTTCGACGATTCGTTCTCTGCTCTGGACTACCGCACGGATGCGAAGCTGCGCGAGGGGCTATCCAAGCAGCTGCATGACACGACGAAGATCATCGTCGCGCAGCGCATCAGCACCATCCGCCACGCAGACAAGATCATCGTGCTCGACCGCGGCGAGGCCGTGGGCATCGGCACGCACGAAGAGCTGATGAAAAACTGTGACGTTTACCGCGAGATCGCGACCTCCCAGCTCAGCGCTGCGGAGCTCGCGTAAAGGGGGCGAGAGAAAATGAAAAAGAAAAACAGTGATCCCGTCGGCGCGCTCAAGCGCACGGGCGTCTATATGAAATCAAGCCTTGGCGTCATCGCTCTTGCGCTCGTGCTGGCGGCACTGAGCGCTGTGATGACGATCATCGGGCCCGACAAGATCGGCAAAATGGCGACCATCATGTCCGACGGCCTGTTCACTGGCATTGACCTCGCCGCCATTGCGAAGATCGGTGTGTTCCTTGCCATTATTTACTGCCTGAGCGCGCTGTTTGGCTTCATCCAACACTATATCATGGCGGTCGTGACGCTGAAAATGTCCTACCGCATGAGAGGCGAGCTCTCGGAAAAGATCAACCGCGTGCCGCAGAAGTATTTCAACACCACCTCGCAGGGCGACATTTTGAGCCGCATCACAAACGATGTGTCAACGCTCCAGCAGGGACTTACCAACAGCCTGCCGACCATCATCAGCGCCGCGACGCAGTTTGCCGGCTGCCTTATAATGATGTTCGTGACCGAATGGCGTATGGCGCTCGTCGCACTGTGCATCACGCTCCTTGGCATGGTGCTGATCGTCGCCATCGTGTCGAAGTCGCAGCGCTACTTCACCGCGCGGCAGAAGAGCCTCGGCGAGCTCAACGGCTATGTTGAAGAGATGTATTCCGGCCATGAGGTCGTGCGCATCAGCCGCGCGGTCGATAAGGTCCTCGACCACTTCGACGGCCTGAACGCGGCGGTCTATGACGCAAACTGGCGCTCGCAGTTCCTCTCCGGTGTGATGCAGCCGCTTATGAACGTGATCGGCAACCTCTCGTATGTTGCGGTTTGCGTGTTCGGCTCGGTGCTGGCCATCAATGGTACGATCGAATTCGGCGTCATCGTCTCGTTCATCCTGTATGTGCGACTCTTCACCACACCGCTGACGCAGATCGCGCAGGGTATGACGAATTTGCAGACGGCCTCCGCCTCCGCGCACCGCATTTTCGACTTCCTCGAAAGTGAGGAGCTTGGCGACGAGAGCGGCAAGACCGAAAAGCTCGACGCCGTGCGCGGCGCGGTAACGTTCGACCATGTGCGCTTCAGCTACCCTGATTCGCCTGACAAGGTCGTCATCAAGGATTTCTCCGCTGAGGTCCATCCGGGCCAGAAGGTCGCTATCGTCGGCCCCACCGGCGCGGGCAAGACCACGATGGTCAACCTCCTGATGCGCTTTTTCGAGGTCAACAGCGGCCGCATCACGATCGATGGCGTCCCGACGACAGACCTGCGCCGCCCCGATGTCCACAAGCTCTTCGGTATGGTCCTGCAGGACACGTGGCTCTTTGAGGGCACGATCCGCGAGAACCTGGTCTATAACATGGAGGGTATCACGGACGAGCAGCTCGAAACGGTCTGCAAGGCCTGCGGCCTCGACAAATTTGTCCACTCGCTGCCACAGGGCTTTGACACCGTGCTTAGCGAGAGCACGACCATCTCGGCAGGCCAGAAGCAGCTTTTGACCATCGCCCGCGCGATGCTCCAGAATGCGCCGATGCTGATCCTCGACGAGGCAACGTCCTCGGTCGATACGCGCACGGAACTTCTCATTCAGCGTGCGATGGACGAGCTGACGAAGGGCCGGACGAGCTTTGTCATCGCCCACCGCCTGTCGACCATTAAGAACGCCGACCTCATCCTCGTGATGCGCGACGGCGACGTCATCGAGAGCGGCACGCACGAGCAGCTGATGGAGCAAAACGGCTTCTACGCCGAGCTCTACAACAGCCAGTTCGCGCAGGCGTCGTAAAGAAAAACCAGCGCAGGTGAGCCTGCGCTGGTTTATATTTTCTGCGGAAGAAGTTAAAAGAAACTTTATTGCCGAACTGGGAAACGGTGGTATAATAAGGAACATTCGAGGGCTGACAAAGCCCGCACCGCGAAAGGAAGCGGAAACATATGAATTGGTTTCAGGAATTGCTGTCGAATCCCTTTTTGCTCATCGGTCTCTCGTCGTGGTTCTGGGCGCAGCTCATCAAGACGATCATCCACGCCATCGTGACAAAGAGCATCGACTTTACGCGCCTCATCGGCGACGGCGGAATGCCGAGCGGCCATTCGGCCACGGTCTCGTCGCTCGCGACCGCGGCGGCGCTCGTCTACGGGCTCGGTTCGTTTGAATTCGCGATGGCGTTCATCTTCGCCATCGTCGTCTGCAAGGACGCGATGGGCGTCCGGCTCGAAACGGGGCGGCAGGCCGTTATCATCAACGACATCGTCGAGGCGTTCAACTCGCTCGCGTCGGAAAAGCTTCCGGAGGCGAAGCTCAAGGAGTTTGTCGGCCACACGCCGCTGCAAGTCATCGCCGGTATTCTGCTCGGCGTGGCGAACACATTTATCATGTACTACTGCGTACTGTGAGGGAAAGGACATGACGCTTTTTATTAACTGCTGCCCGCGCGGAGAGTCGCGCACGGAAAGACTGGCTCGCGCACTGCTCAGGACGCTCGGCGAATACGAGGAGCTGCGCCTTTATGACGAGCCGCTGCACCCGCTGGGACGCGCGGACATCGCAAAGCGCGATAAGCTGCTCGCGGAAAAGAAGTATGACGACAAGATGTTTTCTTACGCGCGTCAGTTCGCTGCGGTGGACAGGATCGTCATTGCCGCGCCGCTGTGGGACCTGTCGTTTCCCGCGCAGCTCAAGGTGTATCTGGAGAATATCTACGTCACGGGCATCGTGACGAAGTACAGCGAGGCGGGCAAGCCCGTCGGCCTGTGCCGCGCAAGCGAGCTCTACTATGTCACGACCAGCGGCGGGCCGTTTGACGGCCGCTTTAGCTACGATTACTGGAAGACCATCGCGCAGGACTGCTTCGGCATCCCGACCGTCAAGCTCCTGAAGGCCGAAAACCTCGACATCGTGGGCGCAGATGCGGAAAAGATCGTCGACGATGCCATCAAGGCCTACGGCCCTGCGTAAAATCAAACTTGTATAGCAAAAAAGCTCCGTGCCTTGGCACGGAGCTTTTTTATCGGGAAAAATCAGTTAGCGCTGCTCTGCTCGCTTTCGGGCAGGAGATTCGTCATGCTCTTGAGGCCGATGGCGAGCGTGGACATGTTGTGCAGCAGCGCCGAGGTCGTCGGCGGCAGGATACCAAGCACGCCAAGCACGATGAGCGAGAAGTTGAAGCTCACGATGAAGCGGTAGTTGCGGTGGATGCGGGCCATGAGCTCCTGACTGAGAGAGCGCAGTGTGACGAGCGCGAACAGATCCTCGGACGAGATGGTGATGTCCGCGATCTCGCGCGCGATGGCGGCGCCGGTCGAAATGGCGATGCCCGCGTCGGCCTCGGACAGGGCGGGGGAGTCGTTCACGCCGTCGCCGATCATGATGACCTTGCGGCCCGCGGCCTTTTCGCTGCGGACGAACGCAGCCTTGTCCTCGGGCAGCACTTCGGCGTAGACATCGTCGACGCCGACCTCGGCGGCGACGGCTTCGGCAGTCTTGCGGCTGTCGCCGGTCATCATCACGACCTTGTCGATGCCGAGCTCGTGCAGCGCGCGCACGGCGGCCTTCGCCTCTTTGCGCAGCGGGTCATGAATGCAGATGACCGCGGCGAGCTCACCCGCGATGCAGAGATACAGGTGCGAATATTCAGGCGGCAGGGACTCGAACTTGTCCTCTTCGCCCTCCGGCACGCGGCAGCCCTCGTCCTCGAAGACGAAGTGCGCGCTGCCGATGAGGACCTTCTTGTCGTCCACCATGCTCGAAATGCCGTGCGCCACAACGTACTGAATCTGAGAGTGATACTCCTCGTGCGTCAATCCGCGGTCTTTGGCCTCGGCCACGACGGCGTTGGCGATGGAGTGGGGATAGTGCTCTTCGAGGCACGCGGCGAGACGGAGCATCTCGCTTTCCTCATTGCCGCCGAAGGTGATGATTTGCGCGACCTTGGGCGTGGCGTAGGTGAGCGTGCCGGTCTTGTCAAAGACGATGGTGTTCGCCTGGGCGACGGCTTCGAGGAAGCGCCCGCCCTTGACGGAGATGTGATGGCTGCTGCTCTCGCGCATGGCAGAGAGCACCGCGATAGGCATGGAGAGCTTGAGCGCGCAGGAGAAGTCGACCATCAGCACGGCCAGCATCTTTGTGACGTTGCGCGTGATGAGATAGGTCAGGATCGTGCCGCCGAGCGTATAGGGTACGAGCTTATCGGCAAGGCGCGAGGCCTTGTCCTCTGCCGTAGATTTGAGCTTTTCCGACTCTTCGATCATGCGCACAATGCGGTCATAGCGGCCGCCGCCGAGCGCCTTTTCCACGCACACGACACACTCGCCCTCTTCGGCGACCGTGCCTGCGTAGACATAGCTGCCCTCGCGCTTGGGGACGGGCATAGACTCGCCCGTCATGGACGCCTGATTGACCATCGCCTCGCCGGAGACGACCTTGCCGTCGAGCGGGATGAGGCTGCCGGTGCGGACAACGACGCAGTCGCCCGCCTGAATATCGCCGATGGGAACGAGCGTTTCCGTCTCGCCCGTCTTGAGCCAGACGTGGTCAACGTTGAGCGACATGGCGCCCGCGAGGTCCGCGACAGACTTCTTGTGCGTCCAGTCCTCGAGGATTTCGCCAAGGCGGAGCATGAACATCACAGAGCTCGCCGTCGAGAAGTCGCCGCGCACCATCGACACGGTGACGGCGGTGGCGTCGAGCACGGCGACGGAGAGCTTACCGTGCAGCAGCGCTTCGATCCCCTCGCGGATGTACTTGATCGAATGGTAGATGGCGAGCGCCGTGGTGACGGGGAGCGGGAAGAAGAGCTTCGAGATCACGCGGCGGATCACCGTCCACGAGAGTTTGTCTTCAAATTCACGGTTGAGTTTGCGCGTCGTATGGTCGGGGACAAGGTCCATTGTTTCGGCCTTGTCGAACGAGAACGCCGCGAGCGCGTGCACGAGCGCGGCGCGGCCCGCGCGGTAAACGATCACGGCGTCCTGCGTGCGGTCAAAGACCGAGACCTCGCTCACGCCGTCCACATTGCGCAGATAATATTCCAGAACGTCCGCCTGATGCAGCGTCATGCGGCGGCAATTCAGATGCACGCGCATGCGCCCGGCGGATTCGTGCAGAATTTTGCATTTCATAGTGTATCAATTCCTCCGAAAGTGAAAGAGAGCCGCGCGTCGCGGCTCTCCTGCGATTTATTCCTCGTCCGCTTTTTCCTCGGACGCGTCCTCAATGACTTCGGCGTCCTCTTCCGCTGCGCGGCGCTCGTTGATGTCCTTGGCGTCGGCGTAGACGTCCTCAGCATCCTCACGGACGTTCGTGACGGCCTGCATCACGCAGTCCTTGGCACGCAGCACCGCGGCGGTGGTGTGAGAGTAGACCTTTTTGGCATCCTTGCTGGAAAGGATCTTGAGGCCGGCGGTGCCGAACAGCACGCCTGCTGCAAATAAACCGAGATGTTTCATTGTGTAAAAACCTCCTGTCGATTTTTGTAAAAACGAGATGTTTTTCAATTTCCTGCACAATATAACACAGTGCTTTTTGAATTGCAAGTGGGGAAATGTTAAAAAATGACGAACAATGGGAAGCGCTGTTTTGTCGCGTTTTCCTCAGATGTTCGCGCGCTCGTCCCAGAGCGTCAGCGTACCTGATTGCAGCGTTTTCGGAACGTCGATGATGCGTTGGTTCGACGAGCCGCGAAAGCGCAGCGAGATATCGTGCAGCGCGTCCACATACCGTCCGTCGACGAGCACATCGAGCAGGGACAGCAGTTCGTCCGTCACCTCGCAGCGCGAATACGCGGTGGGGTCGTGCAGCTCCTCCCACGTAAAGCCTGTGAACGACCAGATCGTCTTTTGCGGCAGCTCAAGCCGCACGCGGCGGAGAAACGGCAGCAGTGCGCGCTGATTTTTAGGCTCGAACGGCTCACCGCCGAGCAGCGTGAGGCCGTTGATATAATCGGGGGAGAGCAGGCGGATGAGCTCGTCCTCCGTTTCACTCGTGAAAGGCTTGCCGTAGCAGAAGTCCCACGTCTGGGGCTGGAAGCAGTTTTCGCAGTGGTTCGTACAGCCGGAGACAAACAGCGTCACACGCACGCCAAGGCCGTTGGCGATGTCGCAGTTTTTGATCTCGCCATAGTGCATGGGAAATGACCTCCTTATCAGAAAAAAGTGGGAGCACGGTGCGCTCCCACCCAAACTGCAATTATATGGCGCAGCCTTACAGATGCAGCACGCGCTCTTTGATCTCCTGCGTGCGGCCCTGGTTCCAGAACTGGGTGCCGATGTAGCCGCAGGTGCGGCGGGCGACGTTCATCTTGTCCTGATCGGTGTTGCCGCACTTCGGGCAGCGCCAGATGAGCTTGCCGCCCTCCTCAACGATGTCGATCTCGCCGTCCCAGCCGCAGACCTGGCAGTAGTCGGACTTCGTGTTGAGCTCGGCGTAGATGATGTTGTCGTAGATGAACTTCATCACCTGCAAAACCGCTTCAAGGTTCTGCTGCATGTTGGGCACTTCGACATAGCTGATCGCGCCGCCGGGGGAGAGGTGCTGGAACTGCGCCTCGAACTTGAGCTTGGTGAACGCGTCGATCTTTTCCGTCACGTGGACGTGGTAGGAGTTCGTGATATAGCCCTTGTCCGTCACGCCCTCAATCACGCCGAAGCGCTTTTGCAGGCACTTGGCGAACTTGTAAGTCGTGGACTCGAGCGGCGTGCCGTAGAGGGAGTAGTCGATGTTTTCGGCGGTTTTCCACTCCTTGCACTTGTCGTTCATCTTCTGCATGATGGAGAGGGCGAAGGGCGTGGCGCTGGGGTCGGTGTGGCTCTTACCGGTCATGTACTTGACGCACTCGTAAAGGCCCGCGTAGCCGAGCGAGATCGTGGAATAGCCGTCGTAGAGGAGCTTGTCGATCGGCTCGCCCTTTTTGAGTCTTGCGCACGCGCCGTACTGCCAGAGAATGGGCGCAGCGTCGGACAGCGTACCCTTCAGGCGGTCATGGCGGCAGCGCAGCGCGCGGTGGCAGAGCTCAAGACGCTCTTCAAAAATCGTCCAGAACTTTTCAATGTTGCCGCCGGAGGAGAGTGCCACGTCGGGCAGGTTGATCGTGACGACGCCCTGATTGAAGCGGCCGTAGTATTTGTGCTTGCCGGGAACATAGTTGCCGGCATTCGCGATGTTGCCGACGCCCGCGTCGGTGAAGCGGTCAGGCGTCAGGAAGCTGCGGCAGCCCATGCAGGGATACACATCGCCCTTGAGCTCGAGCATCTTCTTTTCGCTGATGTAATCGGGCACCATGCGGCGCGCCGTGCACTTGGCGGCGAGCTGTGTGAGGTAATAATACGGCGAGTCGTCGTGAATGTTGTCCTCTTCGAGCACGTAGATGAGCTTGGGGAAGGCGGGCGTGACCCACACGCCCTGCTCGTTCTTGACGCCCTGGTAGCGCTGCTCGAGCATTTCCTCGATGATGACGGCAAGGTCGCGCTTTTCCTGCTCGCTTCTCGCCTCGTTGAGGTACATGAAAACGGTGATGAACGGCGCCTGGCCGTTCGTGGTCAGAAGCGTCACGACCTGATATTGGATGGTCTGCACGCCGCGGCGGATCTCCTCGCGCAGGCGCTTTTCGACGATTTCGGTGATCTTGTCCTCCGTGGGGTCGACGCCGAGGGCCTCGACCTCGGCGAGCACCTGCTTTCTGATCTTCTGGCGCGATACGTCGACAAAGGGGGCAAGGTGCGTCAGCGAGATGGACTGGCCGCCGTATTGGTTCGAGGCGACCTGCGCGACGATCTGCGTCGCGATGTTGCACGCGGTCGCGAACGAATGTGGGCGCTCGATGAGGGTTCCCGTGATGACGGTGCCGTTCTGCAGCATGTCCTCTAAATTTACAAGGTCGCAGTTGTGCATGTGCTGGGCGTAGTAGTCCGTGTCGTGGAAGTGGATGATGCCCTCTTCATGCGCCTTGACGATATCCTCGGGCAAGAGCAGACGGTTCGTCAGATCGCGGCTCACCTCGCCGGCCATATAGTCGCGCTGGGTGGAGTTGACGACGGGGTTTTTATTGGAGTTTTCCTGCTTGGCCTCTTCGTTGTTGCACTCGATGAGGGAGAGAATCTTGTCATCCGTCGTGTTGCTCTTGCGCACGAGCGAACGGTTATAGCGGTAGGTGATGTAGCGCTTGGCGACCTCGAACGCGCCGTGCGCCATGATCTGATGCTCGACAAAGTCCTGGATCTCCTCGACCGTGGGCGCTCGGCCAAGGCTCTGGCAGGCAATCTCCACGCTCTCGGCGATGCGCTGGATCTGGACGGGCGTCATGCGGGCGTCTTCATCCACCACGTCGTTGGCCTTTGTGACCGCGGCGATGATCTTGACGATATCAAATTCTACTTCTGCGCCGTTGCGCTTGATAACTCTCATGGTTCCTCTCTCCTTTTCTTTAGATCGTCCCTCTATGGGGAATAACACTATATCTTGTGGTGATCTTCATAACTGTAAACCAATTATGGCACATGAGGCTCAGCATTGCAAGTCCTAAGTGCTGAAAAAAGGAAACAATATCAGAGCCCCAACTTTGGACACTATTGACGAAACACCTTGAATGAAGCGGAATAGCGCATTATTTCAATTTGACGCAAAAATCAACAAGACATAAGTAATGCTAATGATAGCTATGCAAAATTAACTCTTTTCATGGGCGGAAAATGTGACTATAATAACTCGGTTGAAAAATTTGAGCAGGACTCGCAGAGCGGGCCCGCTCCGGATCGGAGGATCAATACAATGGCAAATTGCGCGATCGTAGGTATCAACTGGGGCGATGAAGGCAAGGGCCGCATGGTCGACTACCTCACGGACCATTATGACGTGGTCGTCCGCTATCAGGGCGGCGGCAACGCGGGCCACACTGTGGTGAATGAAAAGGGCAAGTTTGCCCTGCATCTGCTGCCGAGCGGCATTTTCCGTGACGGCGTTGTCAACATTCTGGGCAACGGTGTGGCGCTGGACTGCGAAAACCTGCTCAAGGAGATGGAGACGCTGCGCGCCGCGGGCGTTATCATCACGCCGGAGAATCTGAAGGTCAGCGACCGCGCGTCGCTGCTGCTGCCCTGGCACCGCGAGCTCGACGCGCTCGAGGAAGCGCGCCTTGCCGACAAGAAGTACGGCTCGACCAAGCAGGGCATCGCGCCGTTTTATGGCGACAAGTACCAGAAAAAGACCGTGCAGGCGGGCGAGCTCCTGCACCCCGAGCACTTAAAGGAGCACCTTGCCGACCTTCTTGAGTGGAAGAACCTGACGCTCCAGAAGATCTACGGCGCAAAGGGCTACACGATGGACGAGCTCATGGCGTGGGTCGACACCTACTGCGGCGCCATCAAGCCCTACATCACCGACACCGGCCGTTTCCTGAGAAACGCGCAGAAGGAGGGCAAGTCCATCCTCTTTGAAGCCCAGCTCGGCGCGCTGCGCGACCTGGACTACGGCATCTATCCCTACACCACCTCTTCGAACGCCGTTGCGGCGTATGCGCCCGTCGGCTCGGGCCTTCCCACGGCGAAGCTCGACGAGGTCGTGGGCGTAGTGAAGGCGTACTCTTCCTGCGTGGGCGAGGGCCCGTTCGTCTGCGAGTGGTTCGGCGAAGAGGCGCAGCAGCTGCGCGACGCGGGCGCGGAGTACGGCGCGAAGACCGGCAGACCCCGCCGCGTCGGCCCCATCGATCTGGTCGCGACGCGCTACGGCGTGGAGACGCAGGGCGCGACGAACATCGCCCTGACGAAGCTCGATGTCCTGAGCTACATGGACAAGATCCCCGTCTGCGCACACTATGAATTAAACGGCGAGCAGACCGACGACTTCCCGTTCCCCGTGCTGCTGCAGGACGCCAAGCCCGTCGTCGAGTATCTGCCCGGCTGGCAGTGCGACATCTCCGGCGCGCGTAATTGGGAGGACCTTCCCGAAGCCGCCCGCAGCTACGTCGAATACGTTGAAAATGCCATCGGCTGCCACATCGGCTTCGTCTCCGTCGGCGCGGAGCGCGAGAGCCTCATCATCCGCTGACACACCAAAGTAAAGAGGGGACGAAGGCCCCCTCTTTACTTTTCTATTGCAACTTTGCTTCATTCTATATAAAATACGAACAGCAACCGCTGAGAAAGAAAAGGAGAGAACCCTATGCGCAAGGATATTTACGAGTCCCCGCTTTCGTCCCGCTATGCGTCCGAATACATGCTGCACCTCTTTTCCCCCGATATGCGCTTCCAGACGTGGCGCAGACTGTGGGTGGCGCTTGCCCGCGCCGAGCACGAGCTGGGCCTGCCGATCACGCAGGAGCAGGTCGACGAGCTCGCCGCGCACATCACCGACATCGACTACGAGGTCGCCGAAAAGCGCGAGCACGAGGTGCGCCACGACGTGATGGCGCATGTGTACGCCTACGGCAAGGCGGCGCCTTCCGCCGCCGGCATCATCCACCTCGGCGCGACGAGCTGCTATGTGACGGACAACGCCGATTTGGTGCTGTATCGCGACGGCCTCAAATACCTGAGAGGGCAGCTTCTCAGCGTGATGGTGAATCTTGCGGCCTTTGCCCGCGAATACGCCGCCACGCCGACGCTCGGCTACACGCACTATCAGCCCGCACAGCCCGTGACGATCGGCAAGCGCGCGACGCTGTGGATGCAGGACTTCCACTCGGACCTTGAGGAGCTTGATTTCGTCATCGGCTCGATGCGCTTCCTCGGCTGCCGCGGCACGACCGGCACGGAGGCGAGCTTTGTCGACCTCTTCGAGGGCGACGGCGATAAGGTCGACGAGATGAACCGCCGCATCGCCGCGGAGTTCGGCTTTGAGAAGTGCTTCTCTGTCAGCGGCCAGACCTATCCGAGAAAGGCCGACAGCCGCATTCTGAATGTGCTCTCTTCCATCGCGCAGAGCGCCTACCGCATGGCGAACGACATTCGCCTGCTCCAGCACGACCGCCAGGTCGAAGAGCCGTTTGAAAAGAACCAGATCGGCTCGTCCGCGATGCCCTATAAGCGAAACCCCATGCGCTCCGAGCGCATCTGCTCGCTCAGCCGCTACCTGATGGCCGATGCGGCCAACGCGCCGATGACGGCCTCGACCCAGTGGCTCGAGCGCACGCTCGACGACTCGGCCAACCGCCGCATCTCGCTGCCGGAGGGCTTCCTCTGCGCCGACGCGGTGCTGCGCCTGTGCCAGAGCGTGACGAACGGCCTGCACGTGAACGAGAAGATCGTCGAGCGCACGCTGCGCGAGTATCTGCCGTTCCTTGCGACCGAGAACATCATGATGGAGGCCGTCAAGCGCGGCGGCAACCGTCAGGAACTGCACGAGAAGATCCGCCAGCACTCCATGGCCGCGACCGCCCGCATGAAAGAGGGCGAGCCGTGCGACCTCTTAGACCGCCTCGCGGGCGACCCCGCGTTCGGCATGACGCGCGAGGAGCTCGATCAGGTCATGGAGCCCAAGCTCTACATCGGCCGCTGCGAGCAGCAAGTGCTGTGCTTCCTCGACGAGTGCGCGCCGCTTTTGCGCGACGCCGCCGCGGAGGACGGCGCGATCGACCTGTAAGCGGACAAAAATTGAGAATGATCCCTGAGCGGGAGGGATGGACGAGCCATCTCTCTCGCTTCTTTTTTTACCTGAAAAAATGTGCGGCGGCGCGCGTTGCCTTGGCAAAAGCGGGCAGAATACCAGTAAGTGAACAAATTGTAAAGGGTGTACGTTCCTATACAAAAGGTAGCGAGTGTCTATGGATTCGGGTATCAAAGTGTGCTATAAAGAAGCTGTAAAGAAAAATGCACAAGACGATCACTAAATCGCATAACATATTTGAAAAATAAATATTGATTTATTTATTGAAACAATCTATAATATGGAAAAGCTGAGCGGGAAAGATTTTCCCGCCGCAGTGCTAAAAGAGGTGAACGACAACATGGCAATGGAAGAATTACAGCAGGTGCAGGAGCTCGAAAAAGAGCTTGCAGCGCAGTATGCCGCCGCGCAGGCGGATGCCAAGCGCCGCATCGCCGTTGAGCAGCGCGCCGCTGCCCGAGAGATCGAGGACAGCCGCCGCAACGCCGACGTGGAGGCGCGGCAGCTGATGGCGGAGGCCGAACAGCGCGCCGGTGAGGAGACGGAAAAGATCCTCACCAAGGCGCGCACGGAATGCGAAAAGATGCAGAGCGCGGCGCGCGCAAACCTTGAGCGTGCGGCGCAGTGGATCGCGGAAGAGGTTGTGAACGACAAATGGCAATCGTAGCAATGAAGCATCTCCGCCTCCTCGGCATGGAGAGCGAGCGCGAGGCGCTGCTCAAGGCCATGCAGGACATGGAGTGCGTGGAGATCTCAAGTATCGACGGAAGCGAAGAGGCACTGAAATCAGGCTTTGCCAAGCCCGACGACAAGGCGCTGATGAGCGCGCAGGAAGCGTCGCGTGCATACCGCACGGCGCTTGCCTCGCTCGACCGCTTTGCGCCGGAGAAAAAAGGCATGTTCCGCAAGCGGCAGGGCGTTTCCCGCGCGGTGTTTTTCAGCGCCGAGAGCGAGGAAAATGCCCGCACCGCGGCGGAGACGATCAACAAGGACACACGCCGCTTCGGCGAAATCGAGAGCGAGCGCACGAAAAATGAGGCGCTGCGAGCGACTCTTGCCCCGTGGCTGACGGTCGATGCGCCGCTCGGCGGCGCGGACGGCGCGCTTGCGGTGTTCTTTGGCACGGTGGGCCTGAATGTGACGGACGATGCGCTCAAAGCGCTGGCCGATTCGCTGGACGGGCTTCTCACCTGGCAGCAGGCCTCGAGCGACAGGTCGCTGCGATATCTTCTCGTGATGTGTCACGGGAGCGTGAAGGAGCGGGCGCTGAGCGCGCTGCGCGACCTCGGGGTTTCGACCGTGAGCTTTCGCGGCATGACCGGCACGGCGAAGGAAAACGACAAGGCGCTTGCGGAAAATCTCGCTGCGCTCGAAAAAGAGCGGCAGGAGATTGAGCAGCGCATCGCGGGCCTTGGCGGCAAGCGGGAGGCGCTCTTGGAAGCGAGCGACCGCGCGGCCATCGCGCTGCGGCGCGAGGAGGCGAAGAGCCGACTTGTCGGCACTGACAAGGTCTTTTTATTGGAGGGCTGGCTGCCCGCCGACCGCTGCGCGGAGATCGAGAAAACGCTCAAGCCGTTTACCTGCGCGATCGAAACGCGCGAGCCGACAGAGGACGAGTACCCGCAGGTGCCGGTGCAGCTCAAAAACAACAAGCTGACGCGGCCGCTCAATATGGTCACGGAGATGTATTCGCTCCCGGCCTACGGCACGCTTGACCCGAACCCGCTGATGGCGCCGTTTTTCATTTTGTTCTACGGCATTATGATGGCGGATATGGGCTACGGCTTACTCATGATGATCGCCTCGGTCATCATCAGCAAAAAATACCGGCCCAAGGGCACGAGCGGCGAGCTGTTCAGCCTGCTCGGCCTCTGCGGCATCAGCACGTTCATCATGGGCGCGCTGACAGGCGGATTTTTCGGCGATTTCCTCACGCAGCTCGTCGCCATCGTCAGCCCCGGCACGGTCTTCGCGCTGCCGAAGCTCTTCGACCCGCTCGACGATCTGACGATGATCCTGATCGGCTCGATGGCGCTCGGCATGGTGCAGATCGTCACCGGCATGGCCATCAGTTTGATCGAAAAGTGCAAGCGGAAGAAATTCCTCGACGCCTTTTTTGAAGAGATCACGTGGTGGATCGTGTTTATCGGCATCGCGCTTTTGGCGCTCGGCAAGGGTGCGGCGGTGCTGTATGTCGGATGCGCGCTGGTGCTGCTCGGCCCCATCGTGCAGGGCAAAGGCTGGGGCAAGCTCACGGGCGTGTTCGGCTCACTCTATAACCACGTGACAGGCTACTTCGGCGACATTTTGTCTTACACGCGACTGATGGCGCTGATGCTTGCGGGCAGCGTGATCGCGCAGGTGTTCAACATGCTCGCGGCGATGCCGGGGAACGTGATCGCGTTCATCATCATCTCGATGCTCGGCAACGCGATGAACTTCGGGCTCAATCTCCTTGGCTGCTACGTGCACGATCTGAGATTGCAGTGCTTGGAATTTTTCAACAAGTTCTACGTCGACGGCGGAAAGCCCTTCCGCCCCATGACGCTGGACACGGAATATGTCGATTTACAGTAAATTGCAGAAAAAACGGAAAAACCGTAAGGAGGATAAAAAATGGGTATCTTTGAACTGACGACGGGCGGCGCCATCGGTATGCTGGGCGCGGGTCTTGCTGTTTGCCTCGCGGGCGCGGGCAGCGCACGCGGCACGGGTCTTGCCGGCGAGGCCGGCACGGGTCTTCTCTGCGAGGATCCGAGCAAATTCGGTAAAGTGATGATCCTGCAGGTCATCCCAGGCACGCAGGGCCTTTACGGTCTGGTCATCGGCTTCCTCTGCCTGATGCGTATGGGCGTCCTGAACGGCACGTATGTCGATATGTCGCTTCAGGAGGGCCTTCGTTACTTCGCGGCCTGCATGCCCATCGCCATCGGCGGCGGCATTTCGGCAGTCGCGCAGGGCCGCGTCGCCGCGGGATCGATCAACATCTTGGCGCGCCAGCCTGAACACTGGTCGAAGGGCATGGTGCTGTGCATCGTGGTCGAGTTCTACGCGATCCTTTCGCTGCTGGCGTCGATCATGATGCTGCTCAACATCGGCTGACGCGCCCACGGAAAGGCGGAAACGCAATGAACGGAATGGAAAAGATCACCGCGCGCATGAAAGAGGATGCGGCGCGCTCGCTGAGCGAGCTGAATGCGCAGACCGAGCAGGAGCTCCGGCGCATCCGCGAGGAGAGTGCCGCACGCGCGGAAAAAGAGCGCGAGACGGCGGGCGGGCGCGCGCATCTCGCCGCGCAGGAGCGCTATGAGCGCCTCTGCTCCGCGGCGGAGATGGAGACGCGCAAGCTGACGCTCAGCGCCAAGCAGAAGGTGCTCGCCGAGACCTACGACCGCGCGCTGGAGATCCTCTGCTCCATGCCGCGCGAGGAGTACCTTTCGCTGTTGGTTCGCCTGCTGAAAGCGGCGGGCGGCAAGGGCGACGAGAAAATCGCCCTGAGCGCAAAGGACCGCGATGAGATGGGCGAAACGCTCGTCGAGCGAGCGAACAAGGAGCTGAACGCGCACTATACGCTTGCGGGCGAAGCGGCAGATATCCGCGCGGGCCTCGTGCTCGTGAGCCGCAACTGCGATGTGAACTGCTCGTTTGAAACGCTTCTCGCTCTCTCGCGCGAGAAGACCGAGCGCGGCGCGGCAAAGCTCCTCTTCGCGGAATAAGGAGGGGATCGGATGCAGCAGTATCGGGATACGGACTACGCAGCGGTCTCCGCGGCGCTGCATGCGCGCGAGACGAAGCTCCTGACGCAGGCGATGGCCGAGCGGATGATCGACGCCGCCACGCCGGAAGAGAGCTACAAGACGCTTTTGGAATGCGGCTACGCGCCGCTTGAGCGATGCACGCTCGAAAATGTGGAACACGCGCTCTCGCAGGCGCGCAGAGAGCTCTACCGCGAGGTGAGCGTGCTGGCACCGGACAAGCGCATCATCGAGCTCTTTCAGATCAAGTACGACTATCACAACGCAAAGCTCGCACTCAAGAGCAAGCGCACCGGCGAGGACGTCTCGCGCCTTGCGATGGACTGCGGCCGCTTCGACGCGCAGAAGGTGCTTCGCGGCGAGACGAGCGCCGTTTCCGCGGCGATGAGCCGCGCGATGGCGCAGGCGGAGAGCGAAGCGGGCCACAGCGGCGATCTCCGCATGGCGGAGCTGCTGCTCGATCGCGCCTGCTATGAAGAGATGAGCGCACTCGCAAGCGAGACGGGCAGCACGTTTTTGAAGGACTATGTCGCCTTGCAGATCGACGCGGTCAATCTGCGCACGCTCGTGCGCGCGCAGCGCATGGGCTGCGAGGACGACGTGTTCGCAGCGGCGATGCTGCCGGGCGGGCACATTCCGGCGGACCAGCTCAGAGGCGCACGCGGCGACCGTTTATCGTCACTCACGCACGGCACGCCGCTTGACGGTGCGGGCGAACTCGCGGCCAAACTGCTTGACAGCGGCGGGGGCCTGACGGAATTTGAGCGCGCGTGCGACGATGCGCTCATGTCCTATTTGCAGCGGGCGCGGCGCACGCCGTTCGGCCCAGAGGTCGTGGCGGGCTATCTTGGCGCGAAAGAGGCGGAGTTCACCGCCGTGCGCACCATTTTATCCGGCAAGATCGCGGGCATCGCGGCGGAGGACATCCGCGCGCGGCTGCGCATGAGTTATCTCTAAGGGAGGCGGCAGCATGAATAAGATCGGAGTTATCGGCGGGCGCGACAGCGTTTTGGGCTTCCGCGCCCTCGGGCTCGACACCTGCATCGCGGAAAACGGCGAGCAGGCGAAAGCCGCCCTCCACCGCATGGCGAAGGAGAACTACGCCATCATCTATATCACCGAACACCTCGCCGCGCAGATTCCCGCGGAGATCGAGCGTCGGCGCGAGGATGTTTCGCCCGCCGTCATCCTCATCCCGGGCAGGGAGGGGAGCCTCGGCATCGGCACAGCGGGCGTGCACGCGGCTGCGGAAAAGGCCGTCGGCGCGGACATTTTGTAAAAAAGGAGCAAAAGCCTTATGGGAAAGATCGTTAAGGTCTCCGGCCCGCTGGTCGTGGCGTCGGGACTTTCGGAAGCGAATATGGCGGATGTCGTCCGCGTGGGCGAGCAGCACCTCATCGGCGAAATTCTGACGATGAGCGGCGATTCCGCCGCCATTCAGGTGTATGAAGAGACCTCGGGCCTCGGCCCGGGGGCAGAGGTCGTGACGACCGGCGCGCCGCTCTCCGTCGAGCTCGGCCCCGGTTTGATCGAGAATATTTACGACGGCATCCAGCGCCCGCTGGAGGTCATCCGCCGGAAGACCGGCGGTAACTTCCTGCCGCGCGGCGAGGAGGTCCCCGCGCTCGACCGCGAGAAGAAGTGGGACTTCACCGCTGTCGCCAAGGTGGGAGACCACCTGATCGGCGGCGATGTGCTCGGCACGGTGCAGGAGACGCCGTCGATCCTGCATAAGATCATGATGCCGCCCAAGATGAGCGGCACTGTGAAGGAGATCAAGTCCGGCAGCTTCACTGTGGAGGACGTCGTCGCTGTTATTGAGACCGACAAGGGCGAGACGAAGGAGCTCACGATGATCCAGAAATGGCCTGTTCGTGTGGGCCGTCCCTACACGAAGAAGTACCCGCCCGTCACGCCGCTCCAGTCCGGCCAGCGCATCGTGGACACATTCTTCCCCGTGGCCAAGGGCGGCACGGCGGCGATCCCGGGCCCGTTCGGCAGCGGCAAGACCGTCATGCAGCACGCGCTTGCCAAGTGGGCGGACGTGGATCTCGTCGTTTACATCGGCTGCGGCGAGCGCGGCAACGAGATGACCGACGTTCTACGCGAATTCCCCGAGCTCGTCGACCCGCGCACGGGCGAGAGCCTGATGAAGCGCACGGTGCTGATTGCCAACACCTCGGATATGCCGGTCGCGGCGCGCGAAGCGAGCATCTACACCGGTATCACCATCGCCGAATACTTCCGCGACATGGGCTATGCCGTCGCAGTCATCGCGGACTCGACCTCCCGCTGGGCGGAGGCCCTGCGCGAAATGTCGGGCCGTCTCGAGGAGATGCCCGGTGAAGAGGGCTATCCTGCGTACCTGTCCTCGCGCCTCGCGCAGTTCTATGAGCGCGCGGGCGTGGTCGAATGCCTCGGCAGCGACGAGCGGCAGGGCAGCCTGACCGCCGTCGGCGCGGTCTCGCCTCCGGGCGGCGACCTCTCCGAGCCTGTCTCGCAGGCGACGATGCGCATCGTCAAGGTCTTCTGGGCACTGGATTCGTCACTTGCCTACCGACGCCACTTCCCGGCCATCAACTGGCTGAATTCCTATTCGCTCTATCTCGATTCCCTGCGCCCGTGGTACAGCGAGCACCTGGGCCACGAATTCCTCGAAAACCGCGAGTGGGCCATGGCGATGCTGCAGGAGGAGTCGAACCTCAATGAGATCGTGCAGCTCGTCGGCAAGGATTCGCTCAGCGCGAAGGACCAGATCACGCTTGAGGTCGCGCGTATGATCCGCGAGGACTTTTTGCAGCAGAACTCGTTTGCCGACAACGACGCCTATTCCGAATACGACCGTCAGGCGCGCATGCTGGCGCTCATCCGCCAGTATGACACGCAATGCCTGAGCGCCGCCGAGCGCGGCGGGAATTTAAGCGAGCTCTTCGCCATCCCCGCGCGCGAGAAGATCGGACGCGCCAAGGGCGTGCCTGCCGACCAGTATAAGGACGCCTATGCGAACCTGCTCGTCGAGATGGAAGAGCAGATCGCCGCGATCGCTGAGAAAGGAGAGAAAGAAGAATGATCCGTGAATATAAGACCATCCGCGAAATTTCCGGCCCTCTGATGGTCGTGGACCATGTGCAGGGCGTCACGTATGACGAGCTGGCAGAGATCGTCCTCTCCGACGGCAGCACGCGCCGCTGCAAGGTGCTCGAGGTCAACGGCGACCGCGCGGTCGTGCAGCTGTTTGAAGCGTCGGCGGGCATCAACCTCGCTGATTCGCGCATCCGCTTTTTGGGCCATCCGCTCCAACTCGCCGTGTCGCGCGACATGCTGGGCCGCGTCTTCAACGGCATGGGTCAGCCCATCGACGGCGGCCCCGCGATCATCGCCGACGAGCACCGCGACATCAACGGCCTTGCGATGAACCCCGCGGCGCGCAACTACCCCAACGAGTTCATCCAGACCGGCATTTCGAGCATCGACGGCCTCAATACCCTTGTCCGCGGACAAAAGCTGCCGATCTTCTCCGGCTCGGGCCTGCCGCACGCGCAGCTGGCCGCGCAGATCGCGCGACAGGCGAAGGTGCTGGACGGCGAGAGCAACTTTGCCGTTGTCTTTGCCGCTATCGGCATCACATTTGAAGAATCTGAGTTCTTCGTCAACGAATTCAAGCGCACCGGCGCCATCGACCGCACGGTGCTGTTCACGAACCTTGCCAACGACCCCGCGGTCGAGCGTATCGCGACGCCGCGCATGGCGCTGACCGCCGCGGAATACCTTGCGTTCGACTGCGGTATGCACGTGCTCGTCATCCTGACGGATATCACGAACTACGCAGAAGCCCTGCGCGAGATCAGCGCGGCGAAGAAGGAAGTTCCCGGTCGCCGCGGCTATCCCGGCTATCTCTACACCGACCTTGCGACGATGTATGAGCGCGCGGGCCGCCAGGTCGGCAAGGAAGGCTCCATCACGATGATCCCCATCCTCACGATGCCCGAGGACGACAAGACCCACCCAATTCCTGACCTCACGGGTTATATCACCGAGGGGCAGATCATTCTCTCGCGCGAGCTGTACCGCCGCGGCATCAATCCGCCGGTGGACGTGCTGCCGAGCCTTTCCCGACTCAAGGACAAGGGCATCGGTGCGGGCAAGACGCGCGAGGACCATTCCGGCACGATGAACCAGCTCTTCGCCGCCTACGCCACCGGTAAGGAAAACAAGGAGCTCATGTCGATCCTCGGCGAGGCGGCGTTGAGCCCGACTGATTTACTCTACGCCAAGTTTGCCGACGAGTTTGAAAAGCGCTATGTCGCGCAGGGCACGGACGAGAACCGCTCCATTGAGCAGACGCTCGACCTCGGCTGGGAGTTTTTATCCCTTCTGCCGCGCAGCGAGCTCAAGCGCATCAAGCCGGAGTATATCGACAAGTATCTCAAAAAGGAAGAATAAGGGGGGAGAAAAGTGCCTACGACCACTGTTAATCCCACCCGCATGGAGCTCACGCGCCTCAAGGGGCGGCTGCGCACCGCCCAGCGTGGGCACAAGCTCCTCAAGGACAAGCGCGACGAGTTGATGAAGCAGTTCATGGAGGTCGTGCGTGAGGACTTAGCGCTGCGGCAGAAGGTGGAGCAGTCGCTTGCGCGTGCCTACGGCTCGTTCACCGTGGCGAGCGCGCTGATGTCGCCGGAAATGCTTGAGCAGGCGCTATTGTGCCCCAAGCAGAGCGTTTCGCTCGAAACGGGCACGGAGAACGTGATGAGCGTCGAGGTGCCGCGCTATGAGTTCAAGCTCGCGAGCGAGGACGGCGGGAATATTTATCCGTACGGCTTCGCCCAGACGAGCGGCGAGCTCGACGACGCGGTGCGCGAGCTCGGCGACATTCTGCCCGACCTGCTCCGCCTTGCCGAGGTCGAGAAGGCCACGCAGCTTTTAGCTGCCGAGATCGAGCGCACGAGACGGCGCGTCAACGCGCTCGAATACGTCAAAATTCCGCAGATGCAGCAAAACATCAAGTATATCACGATGAAGCTCGATGAAAACGAGCGTGCCAACACGATCCGACTGATGAAGGTCAAGGACATCATCCTGAAAGAGGCCATCGAAGAGCGCCGCGAGACCGACAAGGCCGAGGGCGCAGGTGTTTGACGTAACAGGTACAAAAAAGAGGGAACCTTTTAAGGTCCCCTCTTTTTTGACTTTTTACTTTTCGGCCTTGGTCTCGCAGTACAGGCAGCGGTAGGTGCGCGTTTCCTCATCGGTCAGCGTGAAGATCTGCGGCAGCTCCTGCTCAACGGAGGTGATGCAGCGCGGATTCTTGCAGCGAATGACGTTTGTGATGCGCTCGGGCAGCTTGAGCTGGCGCTTTTCGGCGAGTTTGCCGTCCTTAATGATGTTGACGGTGATGTCGGGGTCGACATATCCGATGACGTCCCAGTCAAGATCGAGTACCCGGTCGATCTTGATGATGTCCTTGCGACCGAGCTTGCCGCTCGAAACGTTCTTGAGCAGCGCGACCGAGCAGTCGAGCTTGTCAAGACCGAGAATGTTGTAGAGCTTCATCGCCTTGCCGGCGGAGATGTGGTCGATAACGATACCGTTGGAAATAGCGTCGATGATCATTTATAAGTCCCTCCCTTATTCGATACCAAGCAGCTTGAGGATCAGTGCCATGCGGATGAAGCGGCCGTTTCTGACCTGCTTGAAGTAGCAGGCGCGCGGGTCATCGTCCACGGCAACGGAAATTTCGTTTACGCGCGGCAGCGGGTGTAGGATGCAGAGATCCTTCTTTGCATTCACGAGCTTTTCGGGTGTGAGGATGTAGCTGTCCTTCAGGCGCAGGTAATCCTCTTCGTTGAAGAAACGCTCGCGCTGCACGCGGGTCATGTAGAGAATGTCGAGCTGGGGCATGACGGACTCGAGATCGGTCGTCTGCTCGTAGGGGATGTTGTTCTTCTTGAGCGCCTCGGCCTTCACGTAGCTGGGGAGCTTGAGCTCCTCGGGGGAGATGAGCACGATCTTGATGCCGGTGTAGCGGCTCAGGGCGCTGATGAGGGAGTGGACCGTGCGGCCGAACTTGAGGTCGCCGCAGAAGCCGACGGTCAGGTCGTTGAAGCGACCCTTTTCACGGTTGATGGTGAGCAGATCGGTCAGCGTCTGCGTGGGGTGATTGTGGCCGCCGTCGCCCGCGTTGATGACGGGAACCTCAGAGTGCATGGAAGCGACCAGGGGCGCGCCTTCCTTCGGGTGGCGCATGGCGATGATGTCGGAATAGCAGCTCACGGTGCGCACCGTGTCGGAAACGCTCTCGCCCTTGGCGGCGGAAGAGCTGCTTGCGGACGAGAAGCCCAGCACCTTGCCGCCGAGACCGAGCATCGCGGACTCAAAGCTCAGGCGCGTGCGGGTAGAGGGCTCAAAGAAGAGCGTTGCGAGGATCTTGCCGTCGCACTTGTGTGCGTAGGCCTCGGGGTTGGCGATGATGTCGTTGGCCGTGGCGACCATTTCGTCGATCTCCTGGGTGCTCAGCTGTAAAATGTCGATCAAATGCTCCATGTTAGTTCTTTCCTCCGATCCAAGATTCGTCCGACGGGTTGTTGCGGAACTGAATGAGACGCGCAACATCGTCGGGGTGGATATAATTTTGTTTCGCCGCTACGTCGGCGATGACGTCAAAGTTGGTCAGGCTGTGATTCTTCACGTTCGCGGCGGCAAGGCGGTCAAGCCCCTTCTGCATGCCGTAGGTGAAGATGCTCGCAACGCCGAGCACCTCCGCGCCCGCTTCGCGCAGGACACTCACAACGTCCAGAACGCTGCCGCCGGTGGAGATCAGATCTTCAATGACGACGACCTTCTGACCCGGCTCGAGGCGACCCTCGATCTGATTCTGGCGGCCGTGATCCTTGCCGGACGAGCGCACATAGCCCATGGGCAGCCCCATCATGTGTCCGACGATGGCAGCGTGGGCGATGCCCGCCGTGCTCGTGCCCATCAGTACCTCCACATCGGGATAGTCGACGCGAATGATCTTGCACAGCGCACTTTCCACCTGCGTGCGCACCTCAGGTGCGGTCAGGATCAGGCGGTTGTCGCAGTAGACGGGACTCTTGATGCCACTGGCCCAGGTGAAGGGCTCGTTCGGACGGAAGAATACCGCACGGATGGAGAGCAATCCCTCCGCAATGCTGCGTTCCAAATGCTCCATTTCTATCTCTTCTCCTTTCAAAATGTCAGTTTGTTGACAAAATTAGCGTTTCCAATGCCTCCGGGGTTTCGGCGATTTGGTCGGCGCCGGCGGCGGTGAGCTCTTCGCGGCTGCCGTAGCCGTAGAGCACGCCGATCACGTCGAGCCCCGCAAGATGCGCGCCGATGACGTCATGCTCGCGGTCGCCGACCATCACAGCGCGGGAAAGATCGTCGCAGCCGGCCGCTTTAAGCGCGGCTTTGACGACATTTACCTTTTTGCCCGCTTCCTTGTCGCCATCAGGCGCGCCGCAGATGGCGTCGAAGTAGGGCGCGAGGCCGAAATGCTCCAGAATGCGCTCGGCCATGGTGTCGAGCTTCGACGTGGCGACGAAAAGACGCTTGCCCTCGCTCTTGAGATGCGCAAGCAGCGCGGGGATGCCGGGGTAGGGGGCGTTGTCGAGCCAGCCGTCCTGCTGATAGTATTCGCGGAATTTCGCGACCGCGGCGTCGACATTCTCTGCGCTCACGAAGCGCGCGAAGGTCTCGCTGAGCGGCGGGCCGACGAAGAACGACAGCTCGCGCCAGTCGCGCTCGATGCCGAACGCGCGCAGGGCATACTGTCCGGCCTTCATGATGCCGGGGCCGGAGTCGGTCAGCGTGCCGTCCAAATCAAATAAGATGATGTTGCGGTGCATTGCTTAGCCCACAAACTCGCTGACGCAGCGGCGATAGGCGGCGACGGGATCCTCCGCCTGCGTGATGGGGCGGCCAACGACGATGTAGTCCGAGCCGATCTCGCGTGCCTTTGCGGGCGTAGTGATGCGCACCTGATCGTCCGCCTTTGCATCGGCAAAGCGGATGCCGGGGGTGACGGTGAGGAAGTCCTTCGTGCAGGTCTCGTGGATGCGGCCGGCTTCAAGCGGGGAGCAGACCACGCCGTCGAGCCCGGCGAGTCTTGCATTTTGGGCGTAGTCGATGACCACTTCCTCAAGGGGGCGGTGGATGCCGATCTCTTCCTCCATGCTCTGCTGGCTGGTGGAGGTGAGCTGCGTGACGGCGATGAGCATCGGACGCGTGCCGTCCGCGCGGGTGAGACCCTCAAGCGCGGCGCTCATCATGGCGCGCGTACCCGCGGCGTGGAGGTTGACCATGTCCACATCGAGGGAGGAGAGCACGGCCATCGCTTTTTTCACGGTGTTGGGGATGTCGTGCAGCTTGAGATCGAGGAAGATCTTGTGGCCGCGCGCCTTGATTTCGCGCACGATGGACGGGCCTTCGGCGTAGAAGAGCTCCATGCCGATCTTCACAAAGGGCTTTTCGCCGGTGAAGCGGTCAAGAAATGCGAGGGTCTTTTCCTTGCTGTCAAAATCCAGTGCGATGATAACGTCCTTACCCATGGTGGGCACCTCCTATGATGTCGTTCAAATCGTTGATGTTGTATTTCTGCATGACGCGGGGCAGATCCTCGACGATGCGGCGGCAGGCGAAGGGGTCGACAAGGTTGGCAGCGCCGACCTCAACCGCCGTTGCGCCGGCGAGCATCAGTTCGATGACATCCTCGGCGCTCATCACGCCGCCGAGACCGACGATGGGAATGCGCACCGCTTCGTACACCTGCCAGACCATGCGCACCGCAAGCGGGAAGAGTGCGGGGCCGGACATGCCGCCCGTGCTGTTGGCAAGAAGCGGCTTTCTCGCCTTGAGATCAAGGCGCATGCCCATCACGGTGTTGATAAGGCTGATGCCGTCCGCGCCTGCGTCCTCGCAGGCCTTGGCAATGTTTGCAATGCTCGTGACGTTGGGCGAGAGCTTGACGATGACGGGCTTTTTGACGGCGTCTTTGACCGCGCGCGTGACCGACGCGGCGGCTTTGGGATCGGTACCGAAGCTCATGCCGCCGCCGTGGACATTGGGGCACGAAATGTTCACCTCGAGCCAGCCGACCTGCGGGCAGGCGTCGAGTTTCTGGCAGACCTCGACGTATTCATCGAGCGAAAAGCCGCTGACATTCGCCATGACGGGCTTGTGGAAAACACGCGCGAGCTTGGGAAGCTCCTCGGCGATGACCGCGTCTACGCCGGGATTCTGAAGTCCCACGGCGTTGAGCATGCCGCTCTGCATTTCAGCGATGCGCGGCTGGGGATTGCCGAGACGCGGCTCGCGCGTCGTGCCCTTGAACGAGAACGTACCGAGGCAGTTGATGTCGTACAGTTCCGCGAACTCGTACCCGTAGCCAAATGTGCCGCTTGCGGGAATGATGGGGGTGTCGAGCGGAAGAGAACAGAGCGTGACGTTCGTTTTTACCATTTGATCTCCTCCCTTCCGAATACGGGGCCTTCACGGCAGACGCGCTTGGGGCCGTTTACCGTGTCGATCGTGCAGCCCATGCACGCGCCGAAGCCGCAGCCCATGCGCGCTTCCAGACTGATCTGGCCGGGCTTGTCCGTTTTTGCACAAAGCGCCTTGAGCATCGGCATCGGCCCGCAGGCGCAGACGGTGTCGAACTGCTCGGGCAGCGCGTCGGTCACAAAGCCGCGCGTGCCGCAGCTGCCGTCCGCCGTTGCGATGACGGTCTGCACGCCGAGCGCCTTGAATTCATTTTCATAGAAGACATCCTCCGCCGTGTTGAAGCCCAGAACGGCGACGGGCGTTTTGCCCGCGGCAAGAAGACATTTGGCAAGGCCAAAGAGCGGGGCGGTGCCGATGCCGCCGCCTGAAAGGAGCGTCGTTTCGCCGCAGGCGGCAACGTCAAAGCCGTTGCCGAGACCGGAGAGCGCGTCCAGCGTCTGCCCTAGCGTGCAGCGGGAGAGCCAGTCCGTTCCGCCGCCGACTACTTTATATAAGAGGGTCACGCTGCGCTCGTCCCAGTCGCAGATGGAAATGGGTCTGCGCAGGAAGAAACCGGGCAGGCGAAGGTCAAGGAACTGTCCCGGCGCGGTGATGGCTGAGGTGTCGCCCTCGAGCTTCAAGCGGTAGACGCCAGAGGCGATGGGGGCGTTTTCCGCGATGGTATATGTTACTTCGATCAAAGCGTGTCCTCCTTCCAGACAATCTCGCCGCCGATCATCGTCAGCTTGCACGCGCCTGTGAGCTGTGTGCCGGTAAAGGGCGTTGCGCGCCCCATGGTCAGAAACTTTTCGGGATCGACGGTGTAGGTTTCGTTGAGGTCAAATACGGTCAGGTCGGCGGGCTGACCGACGGCGATCTCCGTGCCGCAGCCAAAGCGGCGCATCGGAGAGGTGTGCATCAGCTCGACGAGCTTTTCCAGCGGCAGAATGCCCTTTTTCACAAGATGGGTGTAGCTTGCGGCAAAGGACGTTTCCAGCCCGACAACGCCCATGGCGCTCTTTTCAAGACCCCTGGCCTTTTCTTCGTGGCTGTGGGGCGCATGGTCGGTGACGAGCATGTCGATCGTACCGTCCAGAAGGCCTTCGATGAGCGCGTCCTGATCGGCCTGATCGCGCAGGGGGGGATTCATCTTGAAGCGTCCGTCCTCCTGCAGATCGTCCTGCGTGAAGGCGAGGTAATGCGGCGCTGTTTCGCACGTCACGTTCACGCCGCGGCGCTTGGCCGCGCGGATGACCTCGACGCTTTCCCTGGTCGAAACGTGGCAGACGTGGTAGGCGCAGCCCGTTTCCTCGGCAAGCTTTACGTCGCGCGCGATCTGCCCCCATTCGCTCTCGGAGCAGATGCCGCGGTGCCCGTGGGCGCGGGCGTACGCGCCATCGTGGATGTAGCCGCCGCGGAGCAGGGAATTGTCCTCGCAGTGCGCGGCAAGGATCTTGCCGAGGCGGCGGCACTCAGCCATCGCCTGGCGCATCATGCTCTCGGACTGCACGCCGCGCCCGTCGTCGGAAAAGGCGATGACGTTTTGCGCCATGCCCGCAAGGTCTGCGAGCTGCTCGCCCTTTTCGCCGACCGTGATCGCCCCGTAGGGATGCACATGGACGAGGGCGTCCTTCTCGATGAGCGCGCGCTGGAGATTCAGCGCGTCGACACAGTCGGGGACGGGGTTCAGGTTCGGCATGGCGGCAACGTGGGCAAAGCCGCCGTGCGCGGCAGCCAGCGTGCCGGTACGGATGGTCTCCTTATAAGAAAATCCCGGCTCACGAAGATGAACATGAACATCAACGAAACCGGGAAATAAAACCATATTTGAAATATCAATAGTAATAGTATCATCGGAACGGGAAACACCATCGCCAATAGAAACAATTTTCCCGTCCGAAAGAAACACATCCGCCAAATGAAATACGCCCTGAGAGAAAAACTTTGCGTTCTTCAAAATACAGCGCATGTTCCTTCCTCCTTGTCGTGTTTTCGGTGCATTATACGGGATAGTCTGGCGAATGTCAAGAGTCAAAATTTCGAAAAAAGGCGGGAATGGGGAAAAAGATGAGAAAGTATGCACGTTTGGCATGACACCTTGCAGGACGCGGCGTTTCGCAGCGGGAAAAGGGCAGAAAGGGGAGCCTTCCTTGGTGTAAAATGCTCTATTCCGGCAAACTGATCGAGAAAAAAGACCGTGCTTTTCAACGAAATTCCGGGCGGCGCGCGGAAATGTAAAATTATGCGGTTGACAATCGGTGCAGAGGCTCTTATACTGATGGCAATGAAGTTCCACGAACGGAGAAACAACACAAGATGAAGAGCATTTTCGTTTTTGCATACTATTATTACTTTACTATGGATTCGTAGTAAGGCTAATTTGTGATGCAAAGATGCAAAAAGGCTCTGAAAAGAGATTGCTTGATGCGGCACAGGTTAGACCTGTGCCGCATTTTTTCGTTGTGGCGATATTTCACGGTCAATAAGGAGGAAATTATTATGATCGTCGTACTCAAGCGTGGCGCAGAACAGGACAAGCGCGAGCAGCTTATCAACTGGCTCAAAAATCAGGGCCTTGGCGTGCACATCTCCGAGGGCGAGTACCAGACCGTGCTGGGCCTGATCGGCGACACGGCGCGCGTCGACATGGACCTGATCGAGAGTTTGAGCATCGTCGACTCCGTCAAGCGCGTGACAGAGCCCTTCAAGTGCTGCAACCGCAAGTTCCATCCCGACGACATGATCGTGCAGGTGGGCGACGTCAAGGTCGGCGGCGGAAACTTCTGCATGATCGCGGGCCCGTGCTCGGTCGAATCCGAAGAGCAGATCGTCGCGGTTGCCAAGGCCGTGAAGGCCTCGGGCGCGAACATGCTGCGCGGCGGCGCATTCAAGCCCCGCACTTCTCCTTATGATTTCCAGGGCCTCAAGGCCGAGGGCATCGAGCTGCTGAAGATCGCCCGTCAGGAGACCGGCCTTCCCATCGTCACCGAGATCATGGGCACGAATTACCTGCCGCTCTTTGAGGATGTGGACGTCATTCAGGTCGGCGCGCGCAATATGCAGAACTTCGACCTGCTGCGCGAGCTCGGCAAGCTGAGAAAGCCCATCCTCTTAAAGCGCGGCCTCGCCAGCACGCTCAAGGAGCTTTTAATGAGCGCGGAGTACATCATGGCCGGCGGCAACGAGCAGGTCATCCTCTGCGAGCGCGGCATTCGCACCTACGACGACTACACGAGAAATACACTCGACCTTGCGGCTGTGCCGATGCTCAAGGAGCTCACGCACCTGCCGGTCATCGTCGACCCCAGCCACGCGACCGGCATTGCGCGCCTCGTGCGCCCGATGGCACTGGCTGCTGCCGCCTGCGGCAGCGACGGTCTCATCATCGAGGTGCACAACGACCCCATTCATGCGCTGTGCGACGGCGCGCAATCCCTGCGCCCCGAGCAGTACGATGACCTCGCCAAGGCTGTGCGCCGCGTGAGAGAGGCGGTGGCGGAATGACCGCCGGCATTGTCGGCCTCGGCCTGATCGGCGGCTCGCTCGCCAAGGCATACCACGAGGCGGGCGAGCGTGTGCTCGCCCACGACATCGACCGCGATGTCTTGTCGTTCGCCGTCATCAGCGGCGCGGTGGACGAAGCGCTGACGGATGAGACGATGGCGGAGTGCGACGTCATCCTGCTGGCCGTCCGACCCGCGGCGGCGGTCGAATGGCTCAAAAATCACACGGCAAAGATCGACAAGCACACGGTCGTCATCGACTGCTGCGGCACCAAGCGCAAAGTATGCGCGGCGTGCTTCCCAATCGCCGAGCAGTACGGCATCACGTATCTTGGCGGTCACCCGATGGCGGGCACACAGTTCTCGGGCTTCAAGTACGCCAAGGCGAACCTCTTCGTGGGCGCGCCGATGGTGCTCGTGCCGCCGCGCTTTGACGACATTGAATTACTCAGCCATGTGAAAGACCTGCTCTCGCCCGCGGGCTTTGGGAGCTACTCCGTCACGACCGCCGAGCAGCACGACGAGATGATCGCCTTCACCTCGCAGCTGGCGCATGTGGCGTCCAACGCCTACATCAAGAGCCCCACGGCGAAAAAGCACAAGGGCTTTTCCGCCGGCAGCTACAAGGATATGACGCGCGTTGCCTGGCTCGCGCCGCACATGTGGGCGGAGCTCTTCATGGAAAACAAGGAATTCCTGCTCAAGGAGATCGACTGCTACATCGAGCACCTGAGCGAATACAAGACCGCCATGGAAAATGACGACGAAGAGACCCTTATCCGACTTCTGGACGAGGGCAAGAAGAGAAAGGAAGAGGTGGACGGCTGATGCGAAGCATCAATATCAAGGCCTCGCGCGAATACGACGTGCTGGTCGAGCGCGGACTTTTGGACCGCGCGGGCGAGCTTCTCAGGGAGGTCAGCGCCCCCGGCATGGCCGCCATCGTGTCGGACGACACGGTCTACGCGCTCTACGGCGAGCGCACGGTCAAGGCCCTTGAAAAGGCGGGCTACCGTGTGCACTCTTTCACATTCCCCGCGGGCGAGGGGAGCAAGAACCTCTCGACCTACGCGGATGTTTTACACTTCCTCGGCGAGCACCGCTTCAGCCGCAGCGACGTGGTCGTTGCGCTCGGCGGCGGCGTGGTGGGCGACCTCGCGGGCTTTGCCGCGGCGACGTATCAGCGCGGCATGGGCTTTGCCCAGATCCCGACGACGCTGCTGGCCGCGGTCGATTCGTCCGTCGGCGGCAAGACCGCCGTCGACCTGCCCACGGGCAAGAATCAGGCGGGCAGCTTCTATCAGCCCTGCATCGTGATCTGCGATCCCAACACGCTCGAAACGCTGCCCGAGGAGCAGTACCGCTGCGGCTGCGCCGAGATCATCAAGTATTCGATGCTCGGCAATGCGGCGTTCTTTGAAGAACTCTACAAAACGCCCGTGCGTGAGCAGTACGAGCACGTCATCGAGGTCTGCGTGCAGATGAAGCGCGACATCGTCGGCGCGGACGAGTACGACCTCGGCCGCCGCCGCACGCTGAACTTGGGCCACACGTTTGGTCACGCGGTGGAGCAGTGCAGCGATTTTTCTCTTCTGCACGGCGAGGCGGTCGCCATCGGCATGGCGACGGTCACGCGCGCGGCAGTCAAGCGCGGCATTTGCGGCGAAGAGACGCTGGCGCGCCTGCTCGACATTCTGCACTGCTATGGTCTGCCGACCGAGACGGGCTACGAACTCGACAAGCTCTATGAGGCCGAGCTCGTCGACAAGAAGATTTCAGGCGGCAAGATGCACCTCATCGTGCCGGAAAAGATCGGTCAGGTGCGCATGGAGACAATCCCCGTCGAGGCGCTGCGCGACTGGATGCAGGATGGTGGCATCCGATGAAAAGAACCATCATACCCGGCGCGCGCACGGGACGTGTGCGCATCCCGGCGTCGAAATCGCAGGCGCACCGGCTGCTGATCTGCGCGGCGCTCGGCGAGGAGAAGACCGAGGTCGTCTGCGACGGCATTTCCGCCGATATCGCGGCCACGGCGAAGTGCCTGAGCGCGCTCGGCGCGAAAATTGAAGAAATGGAGACGGGCTTTCTCGTCTCTCCGATCAAAAAAGTGCCCGAGGGGCGCTGCGACCTTTACTGCGGCGAGAGCGGGTCGACGCTGCGCTTCCTGCTGCCCATCGTCGGCGCGCTCGGCGCGCAGGCGGTATTCCACCGCGAGGGGCGGCTGCCCCAGCGCCCGCTCGCCCCGCTGGATAGTGTTTTAAAAGAGCATGGCATGACGCTCCGCGAGGACGGCGACCTGCTGTATTGCAGTGGACAGCTGATCGGGGGAAACTATACGATCGCAGGCAATGTGTCCTCTCAATATATTTCGGGCCTTCTCATGGCGCTGCCGCTGCTGATCAGAGACAGCCTTCTTATGGTGTCCGGCCCGCTGGAATCCGCGGCTTACGTCGCCATGACGGAGGATGCACTTCAGCTTTCCAAGCTGACCATCCCCAAAATGGGGGCGATGTGGGCGATTCCCGGTCAGCAGAGATGTCATCTGCCGAAGCGCACGGTCGTCGAGGGCGACTGGTCGAACACGGCGTTCTTCCTCTGCATGGGTGCGCTGTCGAAAGAGGGCATGACCGTCGAGGGGCTGAATTTGCAGTCCTCGCAGGGCGACCGCGGTGTGCTGGACGTTCTGCGCGCGTTCGGCGCGGAGGTCACCGAGCACGGAGACGCCGTGACGGTCAAGAGCGGCGCACTGCATGGCGTGACGATCAACGCTGCACCCATCCCCGACCTCATCCCCGTGCTGAGCGTCGTTGCATCGGTCGCAGAAGGGGAGACGAAGGTCGAAAACGCCTACCGGCTGCGGCTCAAGGAGTCCGACCGCCTCAAGAGCACGGCGAATCTCCTGCGCGCGCTCGGCGGACGAGTTGAAGAGAAGGAAGACGGCCTTGTCATCACGGGCGTTCCCGCGCTGCACGGCGGGAGCGTCGAAACGCAGAACGACCATCGCCTTGCGATGTCCGCCGCCACGGCGGCCTGCGCCGCGACGGGCGAGATCACGGTCGACAACGACGGCTGCGTGGCAAAGTCCTACCCCCGCTTCTGGGAGGACTTTGGCAGCTTGAAAGGAGAGGGCTTATGAGCAGCACCTACGGCGAAAATCTGCATCTGACCATCTTTGGCCAGTCGCATTCTCCTGCCATCGGCGTGACGGTCGAGGGCATCCCCGCGGGCGAGAAAGTTGATCTGGACGAGCTCCAGCGCTTTCTGAATCGCCGCGCGCCGGGCAAAAATGCCTGGTCGACGCCGCGCAAGGAGGCCGACGCGCCGGAGATCCTCTCCGGCCTTATGAACGGCTATACCTGCGGCGCGCCGCTCACGGCCATCATCCGCAATACGAACACCCGCTCGCAGGATTACGCGAATCTTGCTGTCACGCCGCGCCCCGGTCACGCGGACTACACCGCCGAGGTCAAATACGGCGGCTATCAGGACCGCGCGGGCGGCGGACACTTTTCAGGCCGCTTGACCGCACCGTTGTGCATCGCGGGCGGCATCTGCCTGCAAATTCTCGCGCGCGAGGGCATCACGCTTGTGAGCCGCATCGCTTCCATCGCGGGCATTACTGACGAAGGTGAGCTGACAGGCTCGCTTGCAGGCAAGGAGTTCCCCGTCGTCAGCGATGCGCGCGGCGAGGAGATGCGCGCAGCCATCGCGGCGGCGCGCGAAGAGGGCGACAGCGTCGGCGGCGTCATCGAATGCGCGGTTTTCGGTGCGCCTGCGGGCCTTGGCGACCCGATGTTCGGCGGTATGGAAAATCGCATCGCCTCGGCGGTTTTCGGCATTCCGGCGGTCAAGGGCGTTGAGTTCGGCGCGGGCTTTGGCGTATCGAAGCTGCGCGGCAGCGAGGATAACGACGCGTTCACGGTCAAAAACGGCAAGATCATCACTGAGACGAACCACTGCGGCGGCATTCTCGGCGGCATCACGAACGGTATGCCCATCGTGTTCCGCGCGGCGTTCAAGCCGACGCCGTCCATCGCGCGCGAGCAGCAGAGCGTCAATTTGCAGACGATGGTGCCGGAGAAGATGGCCGTCACGGGCCGCCACGACCCGTGTATCGTGCCGCGCGCCGTGCCCTGTGTGGAGGCGGCGGCCGCCATCGCGGTCTATGATGCGTATCTATCGCGCAAGAAGGAAATGAGGTAAGGGAACATGGACTTAAACGACTATCGAAAAGAGATCGACCGCATCGACGATCAGCTTATCGCGCTCTTTGCCCGGCGCATGGAGACCGCTGAAAAGATCGCGGAGTATAAGAAGGCCAACGGCCTGCGCGTGCTCGATGCGCGCCGCGAGAAGGAGAAAATGCGCGAGATTCTGGACAAAACGCCGGACGACCTGCGCGAATACGTCTCCTCGCTCTACTCCCTCATTTTCGAGCTGAGCCGCAGCCACCAGAGCTGTCTTCTCGGCACGAAGGGCGATCTGCCCGCGAAGATTGCCGAGGCCATCGAAAAGACGCCGCAGCTCTTTCCCGAGGACGCCGCCGTCGCATGTCAGGGCGTGGAGGGCGCATACTCCGAGCAGGCGTGTGAAAGGCTCTTCAAGCGCCCGAGCACATTCTTTTTCAGCTCCTTTGAGGCGGTGTTCTCCGCCATTGAAAAGGGCCTCTGCCGCTACGGCGTGCTGCCGCTGGAAAACAGCACGGCGGGCAGCGTGAACGCGGTCTACGACTTGATGACGCAGCACAACTTCCGCATCGTGCGCTCGGTTCGCATCAAGGTTGACCATAATCTTCTCGCCAATCCCGGTGCGAAGCTCGAAAACATCCGCGAAATTTACTCGCACGAGCAGGCCATCAGCCAGTGCGCACACTTTTTACAGGGGCTTCCCAATGTGAAGGTCATCCGCTGCGAAAATACCGCGGTGGCGGCGCGCATGGTGGCCGAGTCCGGCCGCGACGATGTGGCGGCGCTGTCGTCCCGCGCATGCAGAGAGCTCTACGGCCTTGACTGCCTCGCCGCCTCTGTGCAGGATCAGGGCAATAACTTCACGCGCTTCATCTGCATTGCGAAAAACCTCGAAATTTACCCCGGCGCAGACCGCACGAGCCTGATGATGGTGCTGCCGCACCACCCCGGTTCGCTCTACAAGGTGCTCTCGCGTTTCAACGCGCTCGGCGTCAACATGAACAAGCTCGAGAGCCGCCCGATGCCGGACCGCAACTTCGAGTTCATGTTCTATTTCGACCTTGAGACCTCGGTCTACGCCCCGCAGTTTACCCAGCTCATGGGCGAGCTGCCGGAGCTGTGCGAGGAGTTCACGTATCTTGGCTCTTACAGTGAGGTGGTTTGAATGAAGCGCTGCGGTTTACTCGGTGAAAAGCTCGGCCACAGCTATTCGCCCGCTATCCACGCGGAGCTGGCGGACTATGAATACAGGCTCTATGAGGTCGCGCCCGAAAAGCTCGGCGAATTTCTGACGGGCGGCGGCTTTGACGGCATGAACGTCACCATTCCCTATAAAAAGGCCGTCATCCCGTACTGCGCAGAGCTTTCACCCATTGCGCAAAAGCTCCAGAGTGTGAATGTGCTCGTGCGCCGCGAGGACGGCACGCTGTACGGCGACAACGCCGATGCCTACGGCTTTGCCGGTATGGTCAGGGCGAGCGGCATTCAGATCGATGGCAAAAAGACGCTCGTGCTCGGCTCCGGCGGCGCGTCCTCAACGGTCCACGCCGTGCTTGAGGAGATGGGCGCGCGCAGCGTGACCATCATCTCCCGCAAGGGCGAGGACAATTACAACAATCTGGACCGCCACGCAGATGCGGAGGTCATCGTGAACACCACGCCCGTCGGCATGTACCCGAACTGCGGCGTGTCGCCCGTCGACCTGTCGCTCTTCCCGAAGCTCGAGGGTGTGCTCGATATCGTCTACAACCCCGCGCGTACAGCGTTTGTCCTGCAGGCGGAAAAGCTCGGCATTCCTTATATGAGCGGGCTCTACATGCTCGTCGCGCAGGCTAAGCGCACGGCGGAGGTCTTTGAAAACAGGGACATCCCCGACAGCGAGACCGAGCGCATCTGGAAAAAGCTGAGCCTTGAGATGCAGAACATCGTGCTGATCGGTATGCCCGGCAGCGGCAAGAGCACCGTTGCCGCGCGCCTTGCTGAGAAGCTTGACCGCATCGCGCTTGACAGCGACGCCGAGATCGAAGAGAAAAACGGTATGAGCTGTGCCCAGCTCATCGAAAAGCACGGCGAGGCAGAATTCCGAGAGCTCGAGAGCGAGGCCATTGCCGCGCTCGGCAAGCGCTCGGGCGCAGTCATCGCCACAGGCGGCGGCTGCGTGACGAGAGAGGAAAACTACGATCTTCTGCACCAGAACGGCATCATTTTCTGGTTGAAGCGTGATATCGACCAGCTGCCGCGCGAGGGGAGGCCTCTTTCGGCGGGCGACCTTGCGGCGATGTACGACAGGCGCAAGGCCTGCTACGAAAGATTTGCCGACCACATCGTCGACAACAACGGCACAGTGGAGGATACCGTGCAGGCAATTTTGGATTGCCTGAAATAAAGGTCAAAACTGCCCGCCGCAATTTGGCGGCGGGCAGTTTTTGCGCGATGGCGACAGCTACGGCAGGGGATGGCGAGATCGCTGCGCGAGCGCTTCGTCATAGCATCTCGCGCAGCTCCGCCAGTCGATCACCTGCACACGCAGGGCGAGGGACTCCTCGCTGCACGACACCACCGGCGCGGTCAGGTCGAGCAGCACCGCGCCGAACGAGATGTCGGGGTCCTTCGTGCCGGTGAGCCGGAGTGAGCCGTCCGCCATCAGCGAGAGCAGGACGCGACCGCCGCAGCCGCGGCGCAGCGCATGTGTGAGCACGCGCTCAAAGTCCTCCCGCTCGCCGAAATCGCGCAAAATCGCGGCCTCAAATGTATTCAAAACAGACCACCTCGCCATATGGTATGCAAAAAGTCCATCAGACAGCACAAAAAAGCGGAAAGTCCTGCGACTTTCCGCTTTTCATTTCAATTTGGACTAACTTAGATGTGGACGACCTTCAACTCGCTCGCCTCGAAGAGACCGAGGCGCTTGCCGACGTTGACATATACCTGCGGGTCGCCGCTCGTGCAGATGACGAATTTGCCCTTTTTCTGCGGGTTGAGCGCGTTCTGCTCGGTGAGGTATGCCTTGACGGCGTTTGCCTGCTCGAGCGCGGGGTTGATGAGGTGCATTTCGGGATAGCACTCGTGGAAGTTCTCTTCCACGATGGGGTAGTGCGTGCAGCCGAGGATCAGGTTTTCGACCTTTTCGCGCGCGAGAATGTTGTCGACCTGCGTACGGATCTCGGTGTTAATGTCGTGCTGGTTGAAGTCGCCGCGGTCAACGAGTGCCGCGAGCAGGGGAGAGCCCTTGCCGACGACCTTGCACTCGGGATCACCCTCATGGATGAGCTCGGCGTACTTGCCGGAGGCAACAGTGAACTCCGTCGCGATGAGGCCGACGCTCTTGAGATGCTCGCGCAGGACGTATTTGGCAGCTTCTTCCACGATGCTGACGATCTTGTAGTCGAAGCAGGGGCGCAGGCGGTCGGCCATGGTGGAGATGGTGTTGCAGGCGATGGCAGTGCACTTGACACCGTTGTCGCCGAGGAACTGGAGCATGTGGCTGCTCAACTCGAAGATCTGGTCAGAGGTCTTATTGCCGTAGGGGCAGTTGGCGCTGTCGCCAAAATAGATGATATCTTCGCCGGGGAGAATGCGCTGTAATTCGCGCACGACGGTGAGACCGCCGATGCCGCTGTCCATCACGCCGATGGGGTTGCCTGCGTTCAACATGGTTGAAAGCCTCCTTTTTTTGTCTATAAATATTTTACCACGCGCACAGAAAAATGCAAGGGATAAATCATTTTTGCTGTTTGTAACAAATCTTGGGAAAAGGATTGCAATTTTGCCCTCACCTGATAAAATAGTATCTGGTGAGAGTTAGGTATTTTACAGCCCGAAACCTGCGCCGCGCGGCGGCATAATACAGAAGAAGAGGTTTGAAACGCTTATGACGATTTTCAACTTGATCACCCTCTTTGGCGGCCTGGCGCTGTTCCTGTACGGCATGCGCCTGATGGGCGACGGACTGAAAAAAGGTTCGTCCGATGCCTTCAAGCGCGCGATGGAAAAGGTGACGAACAATCCGCTCGTCGGCTTTCTGCTGGGCCTTGTGGTCACGGCGGTCATCCAGAGCTCTACGGCGACGATCGTGCTGACGTCGGGCCTTGTCGGCGCGGGCGTGATGTCGCTGCACCAGTCGATCGGCGTTATTCTGGGCGCGAATGTCGGTACGACGATCACGGGCCAGATCATCCGCCTTCTCGACGTGAACGCATCGGAGACATCGCTGCTCAATTTCTTCAAGCCCTCGACGCTCGCGCCCCTTGCGGCGATCATCGGCATTCTGTTTCTAATGGCGGTCAAGACCCGCCAGTCCGATACCATCGGTTCGATCGCGATGGGATTCGGCATCCTCTTCACCGGCCTTCTCAGCATGACCGCGGCGGTGAGCCCGCTGTCGGAATCCGAGACGTTTGCCAACATGTTCTACCAGCTCTCCGGTAAGCCGGTGCTCGGCTTCCTGCTCGGCGCGGGCGTTGCGTTCCTGCTGCAAAGCTCGTCGGCGACCATCGGTATTTTGCAGGCCATTGCCACGACCGGCGCGCTGACGTTCTCGTCCGTTTACGCCATCATCATCGGCGTCAACATCGGCGACTGTGTGACGACGGCCATCGTCTGCTCCATCGGCTCGAAGGCCGATGCCAAGCGCACGGGCGCGATCCATATCCTCTTCAACATCGCCGGTTCGATCCTCGTGATCGTGGGGCTGATGCTGCTGCACTCGTTCGGTGTGCTCGATGCCCTGTGGGACGAGGCGCTTTCCTCCGGCGGCATCGCGAATGTGCACACGGTGTTCCGTCTTGTTTCGGCCATCGTGCTGCTGCCGGTGTGCGGCCAGTTTGAAAAGCTCTCGCGCAAGCTCGTCAAGGACGATGTGCGCCTTGGCGAAAATGTCGACCACGAGCTTTCGCTGCTCGATGAAAAGTTCTTCACCTCTCCCGCCATCGCGCTCTCGGGCGCGGGTGAGGCCATCACCACCATGGCGCGCCTTGCGCGCACAGGCGTGATGAGCGCGATGGGCGTGCTCGAGCAGTACGACGCCCACACGATCGAGGTCATCAACGAGAACGAGGAGCACATCGACAAGCTCGCCGACCATGTGGACAACTACCTCATCCGCCTGTCGCCGCACATGCCGAGCGGACACGGAAGCGACATGCTCAACTACTATATCCAGTGCTTCGGCGAGTTTGAGCGTATCGGCGACCACGCCGTGAACCTGACGGAAAATGCGCAGGAGTTCCTTGACCGCAGCGCGAGCCTGTCGCCCACGGCACATCAGGAGCTCATGGTGCTGCGCGAGGTGCTCGGCGAGATTTTAGATTACACCTACAAGGCCTTTGCCGCCACGGACTACGAGGCCGCGCGCCACATCGAGCCGGTCGAGGAGGTCGTGGACGACCTTGTCGCCACGCTGCGCGCCAATCACATCCGCCGCGTGCGCGACGGGCAGTGCACGGTGTACGCGGGCCTCACGTTCCTTGATATTCTCGTCAATGTGGAGCGCATCGCCGACCAGTGCTCGAATGTCGGCGTCTTTACGCTCTCGATGTTCGATGAGCACATCATGAACAACCACCACGACTATATTCAGGCGCTGCACCAGGGCAAAGACCCGGTCTTCAACCGCGCCTATCAGGAGGCGCACGACAAGTATTTCGGCGAGCTCAAGCGCATCGAGCGCAGCAAGTGAGCCGCGCCAGATATGCGCGCCCCTGATTTAATGGAAAATAACGATCAATGCGACTTTTGTGCGCCGCGGCTTGCGTTTGCCGCGGCGCTTTGCTATAATGCAGTGCATAATAGCAGCGTGATTCTCTGCAAAGGAGCATGAAACTATGAAAGCAATTCTTGATGAAGTGCTCGCGGCCCTTTCGCGCGGCGAGCGTGTGGTGCTGAGCAGCATTCTGGCATCCTCGGGCTCTGTGCCGCGCGGCGCGGGCGCGAAGATGGCCGTCTTTGAAGATGGCCACGTGCTCGGCACGATCGGTGGCGGCGCGGTGGAGCGGCTGAGCATCCAGCGCGCGCAGGACGCGCTCAAAAACGGCGGCAGCAACGAGTTAAAGTCCTACAACCTGCACCCGAGTGAAGTGGCCAGCACGGGCATGATCTGCGGCGGCGCGGTGACGGTCTACTTCCAGTTTTTCGCGCCCGAGCAGACCGCGGACGTCGCGGTGCTGAAGCGCTGGCGCGAAATGCTCGACAGGGACGTCGACCTCTGGCTGCTGCTGTCTCTCGACGGCGACGGCGTGAACGAGTTCCATGTTGTCACGCGCGAGGAGATCCCGCAGGACAAGGCGGACTATTTTTCTACCAAGGCCGTGTGGAAGAACGGCATTTATGTCGAGCCGCTGTGCCACGCGGGCAGCGTGTATATCTTCGGCGGCGGCCATGTGGGCCGCGCGCTCGTGCCGGTGCTGGCGACGGTGGGCTTCCGCGTGGTGATGTACGACAATCGCGAGGAACTTGCGAAGAAAGAGAACTATCCCATGGCAAGCGAGGTCATCTTCGGCAGCTTTTCCGACATTTCCGGCAAGGTGGCGCTCACGGCGAACGACTATGCCGTCGTGATGACGCCGGGCCATCAGGCAGACTATGAGATCCTCTCCCAGGTGCTTAAGAGCAGCGCGACCTATATCGGCTGCATCGGCAGCCGCACGAAGGTCGCCAAGACGCGCGAGCGCCTCAAGGGCGACGGCTATACCGAAGAAGACATCGCGCGCGTCCACGCGCCCATCGGCCTTCCAATTTTGGCCGAGACGCCGGAGGAGATCGCCATCAGCATCGCGGCGGAGATGATCGAGCACCGCGCGCGCCTCGCCGGACTGCGGCACTGAGGGTGCGTATATGCAGATCGCACCGCTTTTGCACGTCGGCCGCGGCGTGACGGCCATCATCGGCGGCGGCGGAAAGACGACGCTGATGGAAACGCTCGCCGGGGAGCTTTCGAAAAAGGGAAAGGTCATTATCACGACCACGACGCACATCCGCCGCCCGGAGCAGTATGAAACGCTGCTGGACGCTACCGAGGCCGCCGTTTCGGCGGCATTGGAGCGGTCGGGCATCGTCTGTGCTGCCTCGCAGGCGGAGAGCGGCAAGCTCTGCGCGCCGCGGCTCTCAATGGGCACGCTGGCGCAGCTTGCGGATTTTGTGTTTGTCGAGGCGGACGGTGCCAAGCACCTGCCGCTCAAGGCGCACGCTTCCCATGAGCCGGTGATCCCGGAGGAGGCGCAGCGTGTCATCATGGTCATCGGCATCGACGGCGTCGGCAAAACCATCCGCGAGACCTGCCACCGCAGCGCGCTCTACGCGCAGCTCGCGGGCGTGGATGAGGAGACGGTCGTCACGCCGCAGCTCGCCGCGCGCGTCGTCAACGCCGAGGGTTACGGCGACCGCGTTTATATCAACAAGGTGGAGTCTGCCGCCGATTATGAAGCGGCGCAGGCCATGGCAAATGAATTTTCCTGCCCGGTCATCGCGGGCAGTCTGCATCAGGGGGTATATGTATGCTTGCATTGATTCGCGGCGCGGGAGATATTGCAAGCGGCGCCGCTATGCGATTGTGGCGCTGCGGCGTCGACGTGGTGATGACCGATCTGGAGCGGCCGACGGCCATTCGCCGCACGGTTTCCTTTTCTGACGCTATCGTCCACGGGAAAACGACGGTCGAGGGGCTGCGCGCCGTGCGCGCGGAGAACGCCGCGGAGGCGATGAAGCTGCTGCGCGAGGGTGTGCTGCCCGTTTTGCCTGACCCTGAGTGCCGGTGTCGCGAGGAGCTTGCGCCCGATGCGCTTGTGGACGCAATCCTTGCCAAGCGCAACCTTGGCACGAAGATCACTGACGCGCCCATCGTTGTGGGCGTCGGCCCGGGCTTTACAGCGGGCGAGGACTGCCATGCAGTCGTGGAAACGATGCGCGGCCACACGCTCGGGCGTGTCATCTACTCCGGCGGCGCGATCCCGAATACAAATGTTCCCGGACTCATCGGCGGCTTTGCGGGCGAGCGCGTGCTGCGCGCACCGTGCGACGGCATTTTTACTGCCGTCCACCGCATCGGCGACACGGTCGAGGAGGGCGAGACCATCGGCTTTGTCGAGGGCCAGCCGATGAAGTGCACCATCAGCGGTGTGCTGCGCGGCGTGCTGGACGACGGCGTGCGCGTCAAAAAGGGCATGAAGTCCGGTGACGTTGACCCGCGCTGCAAGGCGGAATACTGCATGACGGTCTCTGATAAGGCGCTCGCCGTCGGCGGGGGAGTGGTCGAAGCGGTGCTGTATTTGCGCGCCAAGGCGCAGGGAAGAAGATAAGGTCCCCACACCGTGTGGGGACGCGGGAAAGGAGGCCATTCTCTCACGTGAGAGAATGGCCCCCTTACACCCCCAAGAGAACGCAAGG
>OGLT01000304.1_pt1 | contig 42782 bp, 27 predicted proteins | sample 1572911 | NCBI WGS metagenome assembly OGLT01 (sample SAMEA2582014, study PRJEB24529) | metagenome | biome: Human gut stool | place: China | collected 2011 | reverse complement strand
GATATTCAGATTCACCGGGATGCTTTGCCTCTAAAGAGGACATGATTTTTTGGATGTTCATGATACTATAGTTTAAAAGGTTAATTCTGATAAAATGTCAACTAACTATCTGCAAATATAGGGAAATATTTGAAATGTGATTATTTTCAAGGCGTTATTTTGATTAAATAATGATAAAATGATAGTTTTGGAGTCCAAGAAGCGCAAAGCCCCGCTACCTGTGATGTAAAAAACAGGTAACGGGGCTTCTATGTGTTCGCAAATAGAAAGCCGGTCTTTAGAATTTCGGTCTCATGCCCAGATTATACATGATGAATCCGTAAATGTCGGCTTGCTCTTCCAGTACCTTTGCCATAGGTTTGCCTGCACCGTGTCCGGCTTTGCTGTCGATGCGGATCAAGGTCGGATTGGTCCCGTCATTGTCGGCTTGCAGGGTAGCGGCAAACTTGAATGAGTGGGCGGGGACTACCCGGTCGTCATGGTCGGCAGTGGTTACCAGAGTTGCCGGATATTTTGTGCCCGGTTTCAGGTTGTGCAATGGAGAATAGCCTTTGAGGTATTCAAACATCTCTTTGCTGTCTTCGCTTGTGCCGTAATCGCTTGCCCAGTTCCAGCCGATAGTGAATTTATGGTAGCGGAGCATATCCATCACACCTACTTGCGGGATGGCTACACGGAAGAGGTCGGGACGCTGCGTCATACAGGCGCCTACCAACAGACCGCCATTGGAACCGCCGACAATCGCTATCTTGTCTTTATCGGTGTATTTCTGGCTGATGAGATATTCAGCGGCCGAGATGAAGTCGTCGAACACGTTCTGTTTCTGCATTTTGGTTCCGGCTACGTGCCAGTCCTCACCGTATTCGCTGCCGCCACGCAAGTTGACTTGGGCATAGATACCGCCGTTTTCGAGGAACGGGATACGGTTGGAGCTGAAGCCCGGATTGAGACTGATACCGAAACCTCCGTACCCGTAGAGGAATACCGGATTTTTGCCGTCTTTCTTCAAGTCCTTCTTATAAGTAAGGAACATCGGAATCTTCACACCGTCCTTGCTGGGGAAAAACACCTGTTCCGTTACGAAGTCGTCCGAGTTGAACTGCACTTTCGGGGCACGGTACAGTTCGTAGCTGTTCTTGTCCATATCATATTTATAGGTAGCGCCGGGAATGGTGAACGAGGTAAATCCGAAGAAGCATTCCTTGTCATCCTTGTTGCCACTGAATCCTACCGAACCGAGCGAGGGCAGTTCGATTTCCTGCAATTGCTTGCCGTCGAGGTCGTAAACGTATGCGTGATTGGAGGCGTCTTTGTCGTATGTGAGGAACAGTTTGCCACCGATCACTTCCGCGTTGGAGAGCACTGCTTCCGATTCGGGCACGAGTTCTTTCCAGTCTTCCAGTTTCGGATGGTTGATGTCCGCCACCATAATCCGGTTTTTCGGTGCGCCGTAGTTGGTGTAGATATAAATCCGGTCGCCGATTACTTCAATTGGGTAATATTGGTAATCGAGGTCGGTGGTGAGCTGGATGAAAGGAGAGGCGGGCTTTTTCAAATCCCGTATGAACAGGTTGTTCCCTCTTCCGGCTCCGGATTCGGTCAGGAATAGAATACGTTCATCCTCGCTGGTGCCGGAGGTGTAGAAACGTTTCGGATAAGTCGGATTCTGGTAAATCAGCTTGTCTTTCGATTGGGGTTCGCCGATCTTGTGGTAATAGATCTTATGATTCTCGTTCACGTTGGAGAACTCTTTTCCTTTGGTCGGAGCATCGTAAGCGCTATAATAGAATCCGTCTCCCTGCCAGGCAGCGTCGGTGAATTTGGCCCATTCGATGTGGTCTTCGAGCAACTTGCCGCTTTCGGTGTCCATCACGTAGATTTCAGACCAGTCGGAGCCGCTTCGCGAGATGGTGTACGCGGTGTATTTGCCGTCGTGTGAGAAATAAAGTCCCGTGAGGGCCACTGTGCCGTCGTCCGACAATTTGTTGGGGTCGAGGAACACGCGAGGCTCGCCGTCCAATGAATCTTGTACGTAGAACACGCTTTGATTCTGCAAACCGTCGTTCTTGCTGAAATAATATTTGCCGTGTTTCTTGACAGGAGCGCTGATCTTCTCGTAATCAGCCAGTTCCGTCAGCCGTTTCAAGAGGTTCTCCCGGAAAGGTATTTGGCTCAGATACTCGTTTGTCACTTTGTTCTGCGCTTCTACCCAAGCGGTGGTAGCTGCGCTGGTATCATTTTCCAACCATCTGTAAGGGTCGGGAACTTGCGTACCGAAGTACACGTCTACAGTGTCTACTTTTGCCGTCTCGGGGTAGACCAGCTTTTTTTGTTGGGGAGCGCATGACATCACCATGATTCCACTCATTAATAAAGTTACTTTTTTCATGTGAATAAAAAGTCTTTTTGAATAAACTTATTGGTACAAAACTACAAAATAATAAGAGATAAACAAGTAAACTTTATAAAGAAGATGGTGGAAAATGAGATTTAAAGAATTAACTTTGCAAAATGTGATTTTGAAACAAGACGATTTGGTATAAGAAAGGAGAATAATTCTATGCTTAGTAAATATAAATTAAACCAACTTTACTTCAAAGATACCCAGTTCGCCAATTTGATGACCCGGCGAATTTTCAACGTGCTGCTGATAGCCAATCCGTACGACGCTTTCATGCTCGAAGATGACGGACGTATCGATGAGAAGATTTTTAATGAATATACTTCGCTCTCTCTGCGTTATCCGCCCCGTTTCTCGCAGGTGTCTACCGAAGAGGAGGCATTGGCGCAGTTGGAAAGTATGTCATTCGACCTGGTGATTTGTATGCCGAGTACGGGAGATAATGACAGTTTCGACATCGGACGGCATATCAAGGAGAAATATGAACACATTCCTATCGTCATTCTGACTCCTTTCAGTCACGGTATTACCAAACGGATTATCAATGAGGATCTGAGTGCTTTCGAGTACGTTTTCTGCTGGCTGGGCAATACCGATTTGCTGGTTTCTATCATTAAGCTGATGGAGGACAAGATGAATCTGGAGCATGACGTGCAGGAGGTAGGAGTACAGTTGATACTTGTTGTGGAAGACGGCATTCGCTTCTATTCTTCCATTCTTCCCAATCTGTATAAGTTCGTGTTGAAGCAGAGTCAGGAGTTCTCTACGGAGGCTCTGAATGCGCACCAGCGTACGCTTCGTATGCGCGGACGGCCTAAAATCGTGTTGGCGCGTACGTATCAGGAGGCAATGAATATTTACCGTAAGTATCAGAATAATATATTGGGGGTGATCACGGATGTACGTTTCCCGAAGGTGGAGCGGGGAGAGAAAGACGGTCTGGCGGGTATCAAGCTGTGTGCCGAGATACGTAAGAATGATCCGTTCGTACCCTTGATTATCCAGTCGTCCGAGTCGGAGAATGCTTCCTATGCGGCAAAATACGGCGCCAGCTTTATTGACAAGAATTCCAAGAAGATGGATGTCGACCTGCGCCGTATCGTTTCCGATAACTTCGGTTTCGGTGATTTTGTTTTCCGTAATCCGGAGACGGGGGAGGAGATTGCCCGTGTACGGAATCTGAAAGAGTTGCAGAATATCCTGTTTGCCGTTCCTGCGGAATCATTCTTATATCACATTAGCCGTAATCATGTGTCCCGCTGGCTTTATTCGCGGGCTATGTTTCCCGTAGCGGAGTTCTTGAAACCGATTACATGGAGCAGTCTTCAGGATGTGGACGCCCATCGCCGCATCATTTTTGAGGCGATCGTGAAATATCGCAAGATGAAGAATCAGGGAGTCGTTGCCGTCTTTAAACGGGACCGTTTCGACCGTTATTCCAATTTCGCGCGTATCGGTGACGGTTCGCTCGGAGGTAAAGGGCGCGGACTGGCTTTCATAGATAATATGGTGAAGCGTCATCCGGAGTTTGATGAGTTTGAGAATGCACGGGTAGCCATTCCCAAGACGGTGGTGCTTTGTACGGATGTGTTCGATGAGTTTATGGACACGAACAATCTGTATCAGATTGCCCTTTCGGATGCGGATGATGATTTGATTCTGAGGTATTTCCTGAAAGCGAAGTTGCCGGACCGGTTGGTGGAAGACTTCTTTACTTTCTTTGATGTGGTGAAGTCACCGATTGCCATCCGTTCTTCTTCTCTGTTGGAAGATTCCCATTATCAGCCGTTTGCGGGGATTTACAATACGTATATGATTCCTTATCTGGACGACCGCTATGAGATGCTGCGTATGCTTTCCGATGCCATCAAGGGAGTGTATGCTTCGGTATACTTCCGTGACAGCAAGGCTTATATGCAAGCTACGTCGAACGTGATAGACCAGGAAAAGATGGCTGTCATTTTGCAGGAAGTCGTTGGTAACCAATACGGAGAACGTTATTATCCTTCCATGTCCGGTGTGGCACGCTCGCTCAATTATTATCCGCTGGGTGATGAAAAGGCGGAGGAAGGAACGGTGAATCTGGCTCTTGGATTGGGAAAATATATTGTGGATGGCGGTATGACGCTTCGTTTTTCTCCTTATCATCCCAATCAGGTGTTACAGACTAGCGAGATGGAAATAGCTTTGAAAGAGACTCAGACCCGTTTCTATGCGTTGGACTTGAAGAATGCAGGGCATGACTTTTCGATCGATGACGGCTTTAATCTGTTGAAACTTCATGTGAAAGAGGCGGAAAATGACGGTGCTTTGCAGTATATCGCTTCTACATACGACCCGTACGACCAGATAATCCGGGATGGTTTGTATCCGGGAGGACGCAAGGTGATCACGTTTGCTAATATCCTGCAACATGATGTTTTCCCGTTGGCACGTATCCTGCAACTGGTATTGAAGTATGGTGAGCAAGAAATGCGCCGTCCCGTCGAGATAGAGTTTGCTGCCACCATGAGCCGCGAACAGGATAAATCGGGCACTTTCTACTTGTTGCAAATACGTCCTATCGTAGACACCAAAGAAATGCTGGACGAAGACCTCACCGCCATACCGGATGAGAAAACCTTGCTCCGCTCCAACAACTCGCTGGGTCATGGCATTATGAACGATATCTATGACGTCGTCTACGTGAAGACGGATGACTACAGTGCATCGCACAATCAGGAGATTGCCTGGGAGATAGAGAAGCTGAACCAACAATTCCTGGACGAAGGGCGTAACTATGTCCTCGTCGGTCCCGGACGCTGGGGAAGTAGTGACACCTGGCTTGGCATCCCCGTGAAGTGGCCGCACATCAGCGCCGCCCGCGTCATTGTGGAAGCCGGACTGACGAATTACCGTGTAGACCCCAGTCAGGGAACCCATTTCTTCCAGAACCTGACGTCCTTCGGTGTAGGGTATTTCACCATCAATGCATTTATGAACGACGGTGTATACAACCAGGAATTCCTGAATGCCCAACCTGCCGTACACGAGACGAAATACCTGCGGCACGTTCATTTCCAACAACCTGTAACAGTAAAGATGGATGGCAAGAAAAAGCTGGGAGTAGTACTGATGCCCGAAGAATAATTTCTGTTCTCATTCAAAGAGGATATGATTAGTGATGAACATTCAGTTCAATCACCACCACCTCGCTGGGGGCAAACATGCGGATATTCTTATTGGAAGTACCCAGACCATTGGTAATAATCATCGGTATTCCCTGGGAATTGCGCTTCAGTCCGCCACGAAACCGCTGTCCGTAGTGCGAAGGAAGAATGGGAGCATAAAGCCCGAACAGCGTCACCTGCCCACCGTGGGTATGTCCAGCGAGGACAAGGTCGGTATTCGTTATGGCAACATCCTCGGCATAGTCAGGCGTATGCGTCAGCAGAATCACAAAGTCGTCGGGTGAAAGGGCGAGCGTAGGAGATACACCATTCTTCTGCAGATCAAAAGGATTGCGCACGCCAGCTATCAGAATCTCCGCCCCATCCCGCTTCAGTGTATCCACGCGGTGCTCCATCAAATGAATGTTGTGTGCCTCAAATTGGCGCACAATGTCGGCATAACAGGCCTCATAATCGTTGTTACCCAGCACCACGTAGGTGCCCATCGGCACTTTCACCGCAGCCAAGGCGGAGACGACGGGCACCACATACTCACATCCCTCATGCAGGTCGCCACCCACCAGCAGCACGTCTGCCCGCTGGTCATTGAGCAAGCGAACCAGGTTCTCCAGACCCTTCTCCTTGAAAAGACTTTTGTAGTGCAAATCCGAAATAAAGGCAATGCGAAAACCGTCGAAAGCAGCAGACACATCAGGGTGACTGAACTTGTACGTCCGCACCCGGCTGATGCCCCGGTAGCCGGAACCTGCCTTTGAAGAGGTTATTTCTGTATCGACGAGTCGTATACTGTCCGCAGCCGAAGTCTCCGGCGGCAGAGAAGGAAGTACGTACTGGTTCGATCTACAAGAAGAGAGAAACAGTACTCCAAGAATCACATAGAGGAATTTCTTCATCATATACAAGCAGTATTTTCTTCATTACACAGACACAAAGATAGGCATTTTCAGTATCTTTGTTGCAAGAATCGGTAAACAAGCATTCACCCTAAACTAAAAACGGAATATGAAAGAGATTAAACTGAATTCACCTTATGCCTGGTTTCTCGCCGCCCGTCCCAAGACCTTGACGGGAGCCATCATCCCCGTACTGCTGGGTAGTGCCCTGGCTTTCAGCGACGGAGAGTTCAAGACCCTGCCCGCCCTGCTGTGCGCCCTCTTCGCCTGCGGCATGCAAATTGCCGCAAATTTCATCAATGACCTTTTCGACTTTCAGAAAGGCACCGACCGTAAGGATCGTCTGGGCCCGCCACGTGCCTGCGCCGAAGGCTGGATTACACCGGGAGCCATGAAACTGGGCATCGGCTGCGCATTGCTACTGTCGTGCCTGGCAGGATTGGCATTGCTCTTCACCGTCTGGGGGCAACTGCCCCACGGAGGCTGGGAACTGGTGGTGCTGGGAGTAGTATGTATCCTGTTTGCCTTCCTCTACACCACGCTGCTCTCCTATCTGGGCTGGGGCGATGTGCTGGTGCTGGTCTTCTTCGGCTTCGTGCCCGTCTGCGGCACCTACTACGTGCAGGCCTACACGCTGAATATGGACGTGTTGGTACTGTCGCTCGTCAGCGGTCTGGCCATAGACACCCTGCTGATGGTGAACAACTACCGCGACCGCGAGCAAGATGCCGTGAGTGGCAAGTGTACACTGGTAGTGCGCTATGGCCGGAAGTTCGGTGAAAATATGTATTTAGGGCTGGGTATTGCCGCCACGCTGCTCTGCCTCTGGTTTGTAAATACCGGCCGACTGACGCTGATCGAGTTTATCTGGGCTCCCTGCGTCTACCTCTGCATGCACGCCCTGACATGGCGCAAGATGGTAAAAATTCGCAGTGGTAAAGGGCTGAACCGTATCTTGGGAGAGACTTCACGCAATATGCTATTCCTGGGCATACTGCTGGCCGTAGCACTGGCTGCATAAACGCGGCAGGCATCCGGATTCATCCCATGAGACAAAAAAAATCATCCCGTGAGGCGAAAAATTCCGTCTCACGGGATAAAAAAAATCATCTCATGAGACTATTTAAGATCGTCTCATGAGATGAAACTATCATCTTTTACCGTACATCTTCTCGTAATAGTGCTGGTAGTCGCCGCTGGTTACTTCTTCCACCCACGCCTGGTTATTCAGATACCACTCGATGGTCTTCACGATACCGTCTTCGAACTTCGTTTCAGGATACCAGCCCAGAGCAGCGGTAATCTTTGCCGGGTCGATGGCATAGCGCTGGTCATGACCGAGACGGTCCTTCACGAAAGTAATCAGGTCTTCATTAATCCAGCTGATATCAATCTGGCCATCTTCGCCTTTCGTTTTCTTCTTCAGGACTTCGCGATATTCGGGTTTCTCCGTCATCAGGCGGTGGATGGTGGCAATGGTCAGCTTCACAATTTCAAGGTTGGTCTTTTCGTTATGGCCACCTACGTTGTACACTTCACCTTCCACACCTTCGCGAACCACCAAGTCGATAGCTTTGCAATGGTCTTCCACATAAAGCCAGTCGCGCACATTGCTACCGTCGCCGTAGACAGGAAGTTTCTTTCCTTCCAGAATATTCTTGATAATAAGCGGGATCAACTTTTCGGGAAAGTGATACGGGCCGTAGTTATTGGAACAGCGGGTAATGGTCACCGGCATTTTATAGGTATCATGGTAAGCCATAACCACCATGTCGGCGCTGGTCTTGGAAGCACTGTACGGGCTATGCGGACAAAGCGGAGTTTGCTCCGTGAAGTAGCCGTCGGCACCCAACGAACCGTACACCTCGTCCGTAGACACCTGATGGTAGCGCACCCCCTTACGCCAGGTAGGATAGCCATTCTCATCCTTACCCGTCACCCAGGCACGGCGAGCTGCATCCAGCAGGTTCTGCGTACCCAGAATATTAGTAACGAGGAAGAGCTGCGGATTCTCAATGCTACGGTCTACGTGACTCTCGGCAGCAAAGTTCACCACGTAGTCGAATTTAAATTTGGCAAACAGTTCGTCGGCAAGTATCCGGTCGCAGATGTCACCTTTTACAAAGAAACAGCGTTCGTCATCAATGTCTTTAGCGATGGTTCCAAGGTTTCCGGCATAGGTTAAAGCATCAAGTATCACAAGCTGCACGTCATCATGCTTTGCCAGGATGTACTTGATATAGTTCGCGCCGATAAATCCGGCAGCACCGGTTACAAGATAAGTCTTCATGTACTTAATTATTAATTTTTAATTATCAATTATTAATTGTTCATCGATGGGAATTGGCGAGTTCCATCAGGTAGGTGCCATATTCGGTTTTGCCAAGTTGTTCACCAAGGCAGTAAAGCTGGTCGGCATCTATCCAACCCTTACGCCAGGCAATCTCTTCGATGCAGCTGACGCGGAAGCCCTGACGGTTCTGTATGGTAGCTACAAAGTTGCTTGCTTCCAGCAGGCTGTCACAGTTTCCGGTATCGAGCCATGCAAAACCACGACCGAAGATTTCGACTTTCAACGTGCCCTCGTCCAGATACAGACGATTCAAATCCGTAATTTCATATTCGCCACGGGCGGAAGGTTTCAGGGCGGCAGCCTTGGCAGTAACGGTAGAGTCGTAGAAATACAAACCGGGCACTGCATAGTTGCTCTTGGGCTGTGCAGGTTTCTCTTCGAGGGAAATCGCTTTTCCGTCGGCATCAAATTCCACCACGCCATAAGCACGAGGGTCCTTCACATAATATCCGAAGATGCATGCACCTTTTTCAATGGAGGCAGCACGTTTCAGCATGGCAGAAAAACCCTGTCCGTAGAACATGTTATCACCCAGAATGAGACATCCCGGCTCACCGTTCAGAAACTCGGCCCCCAGCACGAAAGCCTGAGCCAGTCCGTTAGGCTGCTCTTGTATCTTATAAGAAAAGGACATTCCAAGCTCTTCACCCGTACCCAGCAATTCGCGAAACATGGGCAAGTCACGTGGAGTGGAGATAATCAGCACTTCGCGTATCCCCGCCAACATAAGCGTGGAAAGCGGATAATAAATCATTGGCTTGTCATAAACCGGCATAATCTGCTTGGAAATAGCCTTAGATAAGGGGTAAAGACGGGTGGCGCTACCACCGGCAAGAATAATTCCTTTCATATTTCAGTTCTTTTTTCGGTTGATACAAATATAGAATAAAATAAGAAGGAGGACAACGCCCCACGGCTCTCGGTGATCTATTCAGGCTACAAAGATAATGCAAACGGAATGCAGTACAAAATAATTTAAATTATTTTTAGGAGCTTTCTCACCCTGCCAGCTCTATCACTTCAAGATCCTTGAACACCCCATTGTCCACAATAAAACGCACCATGGTACGTACTTTATGGAATCCGGAGATACCTGCAGCACCGGGATTGATGTGCAGCATATCGAGCGTTTTGTCATACTTTACCTTTAGTATATGGGAATGTCCGCTGATGAAAAGCTTAGGCGGGCGCACCAGGATACTGCCCCGTATGGAGGGATCATAATTGCCGGGATAACCGCCGATATGCTTTATCAATACCTCGGCACCATCGACCGTGAAACGGTTGATTTGCGGATAGACCTGACGGATGTCTTGCCCGTCGATGTTACCATACACGGCACGGAAAGGACGGAATGCTTCCAGCTTCCGGACCACCTCCAGCGAGCCGATGTCACCGGCATGCCAGATTTCGTCACACGTCTCGAAATATTGCAGATATTTTTCATCCCAATAGCCGTGTGTATCGGATAATAAACCAACTTTTGTCATCTTTCTTTTGTTTATCTGTGCAAAGGTAACTATATTTGGGCAAATCTTGATGAAACCATGGAAAACCAATATCAATATTTTAAACGGGACATCAGTTGGCTGTCATTCAACTACCGTGTCCTGCTGGAAGCGGAAGATGATACTCTTCCACTATACGAACGCATTAACTTTATATCCATTTATTCTTCCAACCTGGAAGAATTCTACAAAATACGCGTTGCCGACCATAAAGCAATAGCTACTGGTGCCGCACAAAGTGACGAGGAAACAGTACAATCGACCATCGAACTGGTAGACGCAATCAATCTTGAAGTAAACCGCCAGATGGAGGACCGTATCCGCATCTATGAACAGAAGATACTTCCTGCCCTGAAGAAAAACCATATCATCTTTTATCAGAGCCGCAACGTAGAACCGTTTCATCGTGACTTTGTACGGCGTTTTTTCCGGGAAGAAATCTTCCCTTTCCTGCAGCCCGTACCTGTTTCCAAAGATAAGGTAATCTCTTTCCTGCGAGATAATCGCCTGTATCTGGCCGTACGCCTTCACCTGAAAGGATTGCCGCCCGGTGCTCCCGGACGTACGCAATACTTCGTAATGAAGCAGCCCTACAGCAAAGTACCCCGTTTCATCGAACTGCCCAAAGTGGGGAACAACTATTACCTGATGTTCATCGAAGATATCATCAAGGCCAATCTGGATGTGATCTTTCCCGGTTATGATGTGGACAGCAGTTATTGTATCAAGATTTCGCGCGATGCGGATATACTGATAGACGATGCCGCCAATACTTCCGAAATCATAGAACAGGTGAAGACCAAGGTGAAAAAGCGCAAAATAGGAGATGTCTGCCGCTTTGTGTACGACCGTGCCATGCCGCAGGACTTCCTCGACTACCTGATAGACGCTTTCCATATCGACCGCCGCGAACTGGTTCCGGGAGATAAACACCTGAACCTGGAAGACTTGCGGCATCTGCCCAATCCGAATCCGAATATCCATCCCATCCGGAAACCGCAACCGATGAAGCTGACATGCCTCAACGAACGGGAGTCTATTTTTCAATATGTAGAGAAGAAGGATCTGCTATTACATTACCCTTACCACTCTTTCGAGCACTTCATCCACTTCCTGTACGAGGCGGTGCACGAACCTACCGTACGCGAAATCATGGTAACCCAATACCGGGTGGCGGAAAACTCCGCTGTTATCAATACCCTGATAGCTGCTGCCCAGAATGGGAAGAAAGTCACGGTCTTCGTGGAACTGAAAGCCCGCTTCGATGAAGAGAACAACCTTGCCACCGCCGAAATGATGAAAGCATCGGGTATCAATATTATATATAGTATACCCAAATTGAAAGTACATGCCAAAGTCGCCCTCGTCCTGCGCCGTGACAAAGAGGATAAGAAACTGACCAGCTATGCGTATATCAGCACCGGGAATTTCAATGAAAAGACCGCCACACTGTATGCCGACAGCGGACTGTTCACCTGCAATCCCATCATCGTCAACGACCTCCACAATCTGTTCCGCACCTTACGGGGGAAAGAGAATCCTGTATTCCACCGGTTACTGGTGGCACGCTTCAACCTGATACCGGAACTGAACCGCCTCATCGATCATGAAATGGAACTGGCAAGGAAAGGTAAGGAAGGCCGGATCATTCTTAAAATGAACGCGCTGCAGGACCCCACCATGATAGACCGCCTGTATGAAGCCTCACAGGCCGGTGTGGAAATAGACCTGATCGTACGCGGCATTTGCTGCCTGATACCGGGACAGAAATACAGTCGTAACATTCGTGTAACACGTATTGTGGATACATTTCTGGAACATGCCCGTATATGGTACTTCGGTAATGGTGGCAATCCGAAGCTCTTCCTCGGTTCACCAGACTGGATGCGACGTAACCTGTACCGCCGCATTGAAGCTATCACTCCTATACTGGACCCCGATGCCAAGCAGGAGCTGATAGATATGTTATCCATCCAGCTTTCGGACAAGCGCAAGGCCTGTTTCGTAAATGAGAACCTACATAACTGCTGGAAATCGGCCCATCCACAGAAAGAAAAAGTACGTTCGCAGTATACCTTTTATGAATACCTGAAAGAGAGGATTGAATAGTTTTGTAACATTTCTGTAATATGTATGACACTTCTCTGCAACACGGTTTCCGTTCCTTTGCAGCCAGAAATAAAATACATCATTATGGAAACCATTTATCTATGCATTGTCATCTTCCTGTTCGTCCTTGCGGTGTTCGACCTCATCGTGGGCGTCAGTAATGATGCAGTCAATTTTCTCCAATCGTCAGTCGGCGCAAAGGCTGCATCTTTCAAAACCGTGTTGTTTATCGCCGGTATAGGCGTATTCATCGGTGCAGCATTGTCCAACGGCATGATGGATATTGCACGGCACGGTATCTATCAACCACAGCACTTTTATTTTGCCGAAATCATGTGCATCCTGCTTGCCGTGATGCTAACGGACGTAGTCTTGCTGGATGTCTTCAACACAATGGGTATGCCTACTTCCACTACCGTGTCTATGGTATTCGAGCTACTTGGAGGTACATTCGCCCTGGCACTCATCAAAGTAAACAACAGCGACACACTGGGGCTCGGTGATCTTATCAATACAGACAAAGCCCTATCCGTCATTATGGCCATCTTCGTCTCCGTCGCCATTGCTTTCTTCTTCGGTATGCTGGTACAATGGCTGGCACGTGTAATATTCACTTTCAACTACAACAAGAGGATGAAATACAGCATTGGTATCTTCGGAGGTATTGCTGTTACATCCATCATCTACTTTATGTTGATAAAGGGTCTGAAAGACAGTTCATTCATGACTGCCGACAACAAACAGTGGATACAGGATAACACGGCAATGTTGATCGGTAGCTGTTTCATATTCTTCACGATACTCATGCAGGTATTGCACTGGCTCAAAGTAAATGTATTCAAAGTAGTGGTGCTGCTGGGTACTTTCGCACTGGCACTTGCCTTTGCCGGCAATGACCTCGTAAACTTTATAGGTGTACCCTTAGCCGGATATTCCTCTTTCATTGACTTTACCACCAACGGAGCAGGCAGTTCGCCGGACGGCTTCCTGATGACTTCGCTCCTCGGCCCGGCCAAGACGCCCTGGTATTTCCTCTTTGGAGCAGGTGTCATCATGGTATATGCCCTCTGCACTTCTAAAAAAGCGCACAATGTAATCAAAACTTCCGTCGACCTTGCCCGTCAGGATGAAGGAGAAGAAAACTTCGGAAGTACCCCTATCGCCCGTACACTGGTACGCTTCAGTATGACATTATCCAACGGAATATCCAAAGTAATGCCCGAAGGCACGAAACGCTGGCTCGATACCCGCTTCCGCAAAGACGAGGCCATCATTGCCGATGGTGCAGCATTCGACCTGGTTCGTGCTTCGGTAAATCTGGTACTGGCCGGTCTGCTCATAGCCTTAGGTACTTCATTAAAACTTCCTCTTTCCACCACTTACGTAACGTTCATGGTTGCCATGGGTACCTCACTTGCCGACCGGGCCTGGGGGCGTGACTCTGCCGTATTCCGTATAACAGGCGTACTCAGTGTAATCGGTGGCTGGTTCATCACTGCCGGTGCGGCATTTACCATCTGTTTCTTTGTGGCCATGGTTATCCATTTCGGAGGCACGTTTGCTATCATAGCACTGATCGGCCTGGCGATATTCACACTGATCCGCAGCCAGGTAATGTACAAGAAACGCAAAGCTAAAGAAAAGGGTAATGAGACCATCAAACAGCTGATGCAAAGTAATAACAATACAGAAATTCTGGATTTGCTGCGCAAGCATACCCGCGAAGAGCTGGTTAAGGTATTGGAGTTTACAGAAGAGAACTTCGAACGCACAGTTACTGCTTTCTTGCATGAAAACCTGCGCGGTCTGCGTCGTGCCATGGGATCGGTAAAATTCGAGAAACAACTCATTAAACAGATGAAACGTACAGGTACTCTTGCCATGTGTCGTTTAGACAACAATACTGTATTGGAGAAAGGCCTTTACTATTACCAGGGCAATGATTTTGCCAGCGAACTGGTTTACAGTATCGGACGCCTCTGCGAACCCTGTCTGGAGCACATCGACAATAATTTCAAGCCATTGGATACCATCCAAAAAGGTGAATTCTCTGATGTAACGGAAGATATCGTTTACTTACTACAGGTTTGCCGTCATAAGATGGAGAACAATGATTATGAGGATTTTGAAAATGAACTCCGGAAAGCGAATGATCTGAACGGACAACTGTCGCACCTGAAACGGGAAGAATTACAACGCATTCAGACTCAGTCCGGCAGTATCAAAGTCAGCATGGTATACCTGACAATGATACAGGAAGCACAAAATGTTGTTACTTACACTATTAACCTGATGAAGGTGAGCCGTAAGTTCCAACTGACAGAATAATTAAATATCAGTTTCAGACATAACGCAATGAGCCCTGCAACACAAATATTGCAGGGCTCATCTTATTTTTATTCTCCAAAGAATCAAGGACGTTTCAATCCCATTTTTGCCGCCCGTTCCATCATAAAAGCACGCGCTGCTTCGTATTCATTGGGAATCACCCCATCCAGAATGGCATCTTTAATGGCGCTTTTCAAAGCCCCCACTTCCCGGCAGGGTTCCAGATTGAAAGTTTCCATAATCTCTTCTCCACTGACAGGCGGTTGGAAATTGCGGACCCGGTCACGCTCTTCAAGGTCTTTCAATTTCTGGCGTACCAACTGGAAGTTATTCAGGAATCGCTGCTTACGCTCCATATTTTTAGAAGTGATATCAGCTTCACACAATGTCATCAAATCATCAATATCATCTCCGGCTTCAAAAAGAAGACGGCGGACAGCAGAATCGGTTACCACATCATCCGCTATCACAATAGGGCGCATATGCAGACTCACCAATTTCTGTACATACTTCATCTTCTCATTCATCGGCAGCTTCATCTTCCGGAAAATCTCAGGAACCATCTTTTCACCAATAAAATTATGGTTATGGAAAGTCCAGCCCGCACGAGGCTCCCAACGTTTAGTGGCGGGTTTGGCTATATCATGCAGCAGTGCAGCCCATCGTAACCAAAGATTATCCGTTTTACGACTGATGTTATCAAGTACTTCCAATGTGTGATAGAAATTGTCCTTATGTGCCCGCCCATTACGTGTTTCCACACCTTGAAGGGCAGCCAGTTCCGGAAAAATAAGGGACAACAAACCGGAACGATCCAGGTCTATAAACCCTTTAGAAGGAACCGGAGAAAGTATTATCTTATTAAGTTCATCGGCAATACGCTCCTTGGAGATAATGGATATACGCCCACAGTTACGGCACAAAGACTCAAATGTAGTATCATCAATATAAAAGTTCAGCTGAGTGGCAAAACGGATGCACCGCATCATGCGCAACGGGTCGTCACTAAATGTAATATCCGGGTCAAGAGGAGTACGGATTGTTTTTTCTTTCAGATCTTCTATACCACCAAAGGGGTCTACCAATTCTCCGAACCGACTCTGATTCAGGCAGACAGCCAATGCATTGATAGTAAAATCCCGCCGATTCTGATCGTCTTCCAATGTACCGTCTTCAACAATGGGCTTACGGGAGTCACGCTGATAAGACTCCTTGCGTGCACCAACAAATTCCACTTCTATACCACGGTATTTTACCTGTGCGGTACCAAAATTCTTAAACAGGGCTACGTGTGCTCCACGTCCCAGGCGTTTACCCAACGCTTCGGCCATTTCTATACCACTACCCACTACTACAACATCAATATCCTTAGAAGGGCGTTGCAGGAAAATATCGCGCACATATCCACCGACTACATAACATTCCAATCCTAATTCATCTGCTGTCTCGGATATCCGTTTGAATATATCGTCGCTGAAATGCTGTTTCAGTTCTTCTGCCGTCAATTCTATCATACTATACTTTTTAAAATAATTATTTAGTTTTCACCGGAGAAAGTAGCACTGTTTTTGGTCTATATTCCCTGCCTCTCCTCTCCCAATTCTTATCTGAGCCCTACCATCTCCGTAGTTACTCCGTGTCTATACACTTGGACTTGGTATGGAGTTGGTACGGGCTTGATACGGAGTTGGTACGGCCCGGATATTAGATTGTTCTAAATTTCCGATTTTTCCGGAAAACTAAAATACTATTTATATATTTTCAGAGTGCAAAGATACGGATATTATTTCTAATTTTGTCCTCACTAACAGAACAACAGTAATTATGAAGAAAGTGACACTTCTTGCGTGCCTCTGCTGCACGCTCTTATCTTGTGAGAATGTAGAGAAAAAAGCAGATGAGAAACTGCAAACAGCCCGCGCAGCCTTCGAACGGGGAGACTTTAGTGAAGCGAAAATGCAAATAGATAGCATTAAAATACTATATCCCAAGGCTTTTGAAGCCCGTCGGGAGGGCATTGGATTAATGCAGCAGGTGGAACTGAAGGAGCAGGAAAAAACACTTGTTTACCTGGATAGCCTGCTTCAACAAAAACAAGGAGAACTGGATGCCCTGAAGGGTAAATTCACGCTCGAAAAAGATGCCGAATATCAACAAATAGGTAACTATTTGCATCCCTCACAAGTTATAGAGAAGAATCTGCACCGTTCCTATCTCCGTTTCCAGGTGAATGAAACCGGGCAAATGAGCATGACTTCCATCTATTGCGGTCCCAGCAATATTCACCATATAAGTGTAAAAGTAGTCGCCCCTGATGGCAGTTTTGCCGAGACACCTGCTTCCAAGGATAGTTATGAGACCACCGATTTGGGAGAAAAGATAGAAAAGGCGGACTTCAAAATGGGAGAAGATGGTAATGTGATGGGATTCCTCTACTTGAATAAGGACAAGAATATCAAAGTGAACTATCAAGGCGAACGCTCCTACTCCACTACTATGTCTCCGGCAGACCGCCAGGCATTGGCAGGGATTTATGAACTGGCACAGATACTTTCATCCATCACTCAGATAAAGAAAGAAATGGAAGAGGCGAACCTGAAGGTAGAATTCGTGAAACGAAAGATGCAGGAAAGAGAAGAACATTAAACAATGTAACGTAACAGCAGTAACCAAAGAAACACAGAGGATGTAATCAATCAATTTGAAATCGATTGATTACATCCTCTGTGTTTCAGCTATTCCAGTATTGGATGCCACTCTTTTATTTCTTTCAACGTTTCCTCTGCTGTCTTACATTTGCCTTCCGAACGTTTTTCTATACGCTTCAGAAATTCTTCATCATATATATCAATCAGATGAATGCCACTAAACTCTCTTGTCGGTTTTATAAAGATAATACCATCACAGCCATCAGCCAGCAGATTTCCTTTAACATAGGGCGAGCCATCCATCGGATTGTCAACCCAAGTCATCTTGCCATCAGGATTGCCAAAATAATCCGCAACAGTCAGACTTGCAAAAGCACCGCCAAGGTCAAATGCAACAGGTTTATCCCCATTCATTCGAAAAGCTTCGTCAATGACACCTCCCGCCAATTGCACCCAACGTGTTTTCTCACTGGGTATATATCCGTTAGCACCCATATAGGCACCCCACAAAGTTATTATAAATACATCATTGGGATAACACTTCTTAAGCAAATAGCCTGCGGATGGATAATTATAGTAATAATCTCCATTACGAATGCCTCTGATTTGCGCAGTAGTATGAGCTCCGCCGGCATAAAAGACAACATGCTTGCGTTGAATAATGTACCACCTTATCAGATTAACCATATTATCATCTCGCGAACAAGTGTATTGAACTTCTTCTTTATCAAAAACTTGTTGGATGTAAGCAGGATCCAACAATACGATCCGGGTACGGTGCTCTTTCGATTTGACTTGATTTGTCTCCCACACTTTGCGAAAGACATCCGCATATTCCTTATAAGGATTTCCATAATCATCAGGAGCATGTTGCAGAACCTTAAAGACCAAATCTTCCCGGTATTCAAATGAGTTCAGTAATTCATCTACAAGCTTCTGATCCATCGAATTTCCGAATTCAAGAGCAAGAATATCAATATTTGCCGTCGTATCTGTAGACATCGTACCAATAACATCACAGAGGAACAACGGATGATCCTTAATCCAATGATCTTCCCCTATCGTCACGACCGAATACTTACGGATTTTATCTGCGACATATTGCATCGGTTTTTGTCCATTTTTCTCGATATGTGCAAGATATGCATCACTGTTTAGAACACTTTGGGCATTAGCAGCAAAATAAGATGTAACACATAGTAGTAATAATAGTAGTTGTTTCATAATTAATAAGTATTAGTGATGGAGAGCAGCTTTTCACATGTATTTTTTCTGATACACATGTAAATATAAGGAATTAAATACAGAAGGCAGATAAGATATGCTCTTTTTTACGGAAATGTGCTCAGAAACATCCTAATAGAGAATAAAAGAAGTATCTTCCTAAATATACAAACAAACGTGGGACAACTACATTAAGAAGTCATCCCGCGTTTGTTATAGTATAAATTTATGCTATGAAAATTCTGTTACCACTGTAATTGCGGCAGGAACTTGCTCAGGCAAGTACGCAATGCACTCAACGTAATGGGCTTCACCAATACTTCCGAAGCACCGGCAGCCATTGCATTTTCACGGTCAGCCGTAAAAGCATAGGCAGTCTGCATAATGATAGGAAGTTCCTTTTCTTCTTCGCGAATGATCTTTGTCGCTTCCAGACCATTCATGATAGGCATTTTGATATCCATAAGGATAGCAGCTGTCTTTCCACGGTTCTCTTTGAACAGACCAACCATCTCTTCACCGTTCTTTGCCCACAATATCTCGCATTTCTTGCCAATAATAGCTTTTATCAATTTAAAGTTGCTATCATCGTCTTCCGCTACCAGTATCAGCGGACGGTAATCTTCTGACAAATTCCCTGTTTCCATGACCAATGTATTTTTGTTTAATGAGGCAAAGATATAAAAAATAATATAAATGTACTATCTTTAGAGAAGATAAGCTGCATCTCGGCATAACTTTTTCATGCAAGCATGAAAGTTCTGCGCTCAATTTGTACTATCTTTGCGCCTCAATTTAAAAATAGAGTATGATTTCAATAGACGGACTGGCCGTAGAATTTGGCGGCACCACCTTATTCAGTGATATCTCCTTCGTTATTAATGAAAAAGACCGCATCGCCCTGATGGGAAAGAACGGAGCGGGGAAAAGTACCTTACTGAAAATTCTGGCAGGAGTACGCCAACCTACCCGGGGCAAAATTTCAGCACCCAAAGACAGTGTAATCGCTTATCTGCCGCAGCACCTGATGACGGAAGACGGACGAACTGTATTTCAGGAAACAGCACAAGCCTTCTCACATCTGCATGAGATGGAAGCAGAGATAGAACGCCTCAACAAGGAGTTGGAAACTCGTACTGATTACGAAAGCGACAGTTATATGGAACTGATCGAAACAGTCTCTGCCCTGAGTGAGAAATTCTACTCCATCGACTCCACCAATTATGAGGAAGATGTGGAAAAAGCTTTGTTAGGACTCGGCTTCACGCGCGAAGATTTCGACCGCCAAACCAGTGACTTTAGCGGCGGATGGCGTATGCGCATCGAACTTGCCAAGTTGCTGCTACAGAAACCGGATGTGTTGTTGCTGGATGAGCCTACCAATCACCTCGATATTGAAAGTATCCAGTGGCTGGAAGATTTCCTCATCAATAATGGTAAGGCTGTCATCGTCATCAGCCACGACCGTAAATTTGTGGATAACATCACTACCCGTACTATTGAAGTGACAATGGGACGGATTTATGACTATAAAGTAAATTACTCCAAATATCTGGAACTCCGCAAAGACCGTCGCGAACAACAGCAAAAGGCGTATGACGAACAACAGAAGTTTATAGCCGAAACCAAGGAATTCATCGAACGCTTCAAAGGCACTTATTCCAAAACTCTGCAAGTGCAGAGCCGCGTAAAGATGCTGGAGAAACTGGAACTTCTGGAAGTGGATGAAGAAGATACTTCGGCATTGCGATTGAAATTCCCGCCATCACCACGCTCGGGTAACTATCCTGTAACCATGGAAAACGTAGGTAAAACCTATGGTGACCATGTAGTATTCAAGAATGCTACGCTGACTGTAGAACGGGGAGACAAATTAGCTTTTGTCGGTAAGAACGGTGAGGGTAAGTCTACGCTGGTGAAGTGTATCATGAAAGAGATTGAGCACGATGGTATACTGACGCTCGGGCACAATGTACAGATCGGTTATTTTGCACAGAATCAGGCGTCTATGCTGGATGAGAACCTTACGGTGTTCCAGACGATTGACGATGTGGCAAAAGGAGAAATACGTAACAAGATACGCGACTTGCTGGGTGCTTTTATGTTTGGCGGCCCTGAACAATCCATGAAAAAGGTGAAAGTGCTTTCCGGTGGAGAACGTACGCGACTTGCTATGATTAAGTTACTGCTGGAACCAGTGAACCTGTTGATTCTGGATGAGCCGACGAACCACCTGGACATGAAAACTAAAGATATCCTGAAGCAAGCTTTGCTGGATTTTGATGGTACACTAATCGTTGTAAGCCACGACCGTGACTTCCTGGACGGACTGGTTACGAAGGTCTATGAATTCGGCAACAAACAAGTGAAAGAACACCTGAGTGGTATCTACGAATTTCTGGAAAAGAAGAAAATGGAATCGCTCCGCGAACTGGAAAGGTAAACGTTCCTTAACAGGGCTTCTGCAACTTTTCTTGCGTCATATTGTTTTATTTTCATAAACCTCTAACTACGAGAATAATGAAGCGATATGACGCAATAATAATAGGATTTGGCAAAGGTGGGAAATTACTGGCAGCCGAATTAGCCAACCGTAACTGGAAAGTGGCGGTTATAGAACGTTCCCCTGAAATGTATGGCGGAACTTGTATAAACGTAGGATGTATCCCTACCAAAACCATGATACACGAAGCAGAGTTTGCTGAACGTATCTATCAGGATGATTATAAAAAACAATCCAAGTTATATTCCCTTGCCCTGAAACGCAAAGATAAGTTGGTCACGTTCCTACGTGAGAAGAATGTCGAAAATCTGACAGGCAACCCTAATATCACATTGTATGACGGAACCGCTTCTTTTGTATGCGAAGATACGGTGAAAGTAACTCTTACACCCGGAAAGGATGAAGAATCCTTCGAACTGGAAGGAAAAGAAATATTTATCAATACCGGTTCTACACCTATCCTGCCGGATATAGACGGATTAAGAGATAGTAAATATGTATATACCAGTGATACACTGCTTCATGCAGATGTTCTTCCCCAACATTTACTAATCATAGGCAGTGGTGCCATCGGACTGGAATTCGCAACCATGTATGCCGGATTCGGCAGTAAGGTCACTATTCTGGAAGCCGGTAAACGTTTTCTGCCGAAAGCAGACCGGGAGATTGCCGAATACATGCAGGAAAGTTTAAAAAGGAAAAATATAGAGATACGCCTGAATGCCCGTGTGCAGTCATTTCATGATACAGCAGACGGCATTACAACCGCCTATACGGATGCCTCGGACGGTACACCCTATTTTCTGGAAGGAGATGCCCTGCTCATTGCAACAGGCCGTAAACCGATGATAGATGATCTGCATCTGGAAAAAGCCAGAGTGCAAATCAATGCACAGGGAGCAATAGTTGTAAATGAACAATTACGCACTACTGTACCACATATATGGGCTTTGGGAGATGTGAGAGGTGGAGAAATGTATGATTACCTTTCCATCGATGACTCCCGCATTATCCTGAACCATTTATTCGGTAATAAGGAACGCTCTATCGACGACCGCAATCCTGTGCCTTACGCCATCTTCACAGATCCTCCGATGGCACATATCGGTCTGACAGAGGAAGATGCCGTGAAACGGGGTTATCCCATCAAGATTTCACGTTTGCCAGCCTCAGCTATTCCGCGGGCACGTACTTTGCAGAATATGGATGGAATGCTAAAAGCTATCGTAAATACGGATACAGAGAAAATTCTGGGCTGTTCCCTTTTCTGTATAGATGCACCGGAACTTATCAATCTGGTAGCGTTTTCCATAAAGACCGGACAGAAATCTTCTGCTTTACGTAACTTTATATTCACCCATCCCAGTATGAGTGAAGGTTTAAATGGATTATTCAAGGCTTTTTAATAACTAACATTTGGTAATTAAGTCGTTAACTTCTATCTTTGTCCGCAATTAGAAAATTAAGATGCAGAAGAAACGGTATATAACATTTTTCCTAATGTTCATCAGCATGGTCATGCTGGTAGTGCCGGTTATTCCTCATCACCACCACAACAATGGGTTGATATGCATGAAGAATGATATAGCTCCCAATTGTTGCGGACAACAACACAACTCGGATAACGAACATTGCTGTTGCGATACGGGATGTGTAACGACTCATTTCTTCCAGCAAACTCCCAGCTCGGACAATGGATGGGCACATCCGGACTTTCCGCTGATTATTACATTGTTTTCCGAACCACTACTCAGATTATTAGTCCTGCCCGAAGAAAGCGGGCAAAGACAGGACTGCATATATCAGGAGTCACTTCATGGCACGTATCTTACACGTGCCACAGGACTTCGCGCACCTCCGTGTGTTCTTACTTTATCGTAAAGTCTGCAACTTTATTGCAGGCTTTTATCTCTAATTTTGCACACAGATAAAAGTAAGAACATAAAAATATCATCATGAAAAAAATTCTCTTTATGGGAGTCATGGGTCTATTCCTATTGGGCTCTTGCAATAGTAAATCCGGCGACGGACACGAAGGTCATAATCATGAAACAGAAAAGCATGAGCACGAAGGTTGCGATCATGATCATGAGGGCGAAGACCACAATCACGAAGGTGACGAACACAACCACGATGGACATGACCACGGTGAAGTAGCAGCAGCCGGACATAGTGACGAAATCATTCTGCCGCCCGCCAAGGCGCAGGCTGCCGGAGTAAAATCCAATGTTGTAGAACCGGGCATTTTCCATCAAGTTATAAAAACCAGCGGCCAGGTAATGGCAGCACAAGGAGACGAAAGCGTTGCTGTAGCAACAGTGGCAGGTGTGGTAACTTTCCGTGGAAAAGTTATCGAGGGCATGAGTGTCAGCAAAGGTACACCGCTGGTTATATTGTCTTCTAAAAATATGGCGGATGGTGACCCTGTAGAACGGGCACGCATCGCTTATGAAGTATCCAAGAAAGAATACGAGCGTATGAAATCCCTTGTAGGAAATAAGATTGTTTCTGAAAAGGATTTCGCTCAGGCTGAACAAGCGTATGAGAATGCACGTATCAGCTACGAAGCCGTAGCTCAAAACAGTTCGGCAAGCGGACAAGCCGTGGTTTCCCCCATCAGCGGATATGTAAAAAGCCTGTTAGTGAAAGAAGGCGATTACGTAGCGGTGGGACAACCGTTAGTCAGCATTACGCAAAACCGCAAATTATTCTTGCGTGCTGACGTTTCAGAGAAATATTACCAATATCTTCGTACTATTGGTTCTGCTAACTTCTGCACTCCTTACAACAATAAGGTATACGCATTGAAAGACTTAGACGGACGTCTTCTCTCCTATGGCAAAGCCTCGGGTGGAGACGGTGGATATTATGTACCTGTAACCTTTGAGTTTGACAACAAAGGTGATATCATCCCCGGTTCGTTTGTAGAAATCTTCTTATTGTCTTCCCCTATAGAAAATGTAATATCCCTGCCCCATTCAGCATTGACTGAAGAGCAAGGCAGTTTCTTTGTCTACCTGCAACTGGATGAAGAAGGATATAAGAAACAACTCGTCACTCTTGGAGCCGATAACGGTAAAAACGTACAAATTCTCTCAGGTGTAAAAGCAGGAGACCGCGTGGTAACCGAAGGAGCTTATCAGGTGAAACTGGCAAGCGCTACAAATGCAATACCGGCACACAGTCACGAACACTAAAGATAATGATGAATGATAAATTATGAATTATGAATTGACCGCGCCATCATGCCGCGAGATAATTCATAATTAATAATTCATAATTAATAATTAAATCACATGTTAAACAAGATTATACATTTCTCACTTCATAACCGCATCCTGGTACTTGTGGCCTCGGTGTTGTTACTGATAGGCGGAACTTACACCGCCATGCACACGGAAGTGGACGTATTTCCAGATCTCAATGCACCTACGGTTGTCATCATGACTGAGGCAAACGGTATGGCGGCAGAAGAAGTGGAACAACTCGTCACATTTCCTGTTGAAACAGCAGTGAACGGTGCAACAGGTGTGCGCCGCGTACGTTCTTCATCTACCAATGGATTTTCAGTAGTATGGGTAGAATTCGATTGGGATACGGATATTTATCTGGCCCGACAGATTGTAAGCGAGAAGCTGGCTGTTGTAAGCGAAAGCTTACCTACCGGTGTAGGTAAACCGACACTGGGTCCACAATCGTCCATTCTGGGCGAGATGCTGATTATCGGTCTGACTGCCGACTCTACCTCTATGCTCGACCTGCGCACAATAGCTGACTGGACCATCCGTCCGCGCTTACTCTCTACAGGCGGTGTGGCACAAGTAGCGGTACTGGGTGGTGATATAAAGGAATATCAGATACAATTAGATCCGGAACGGATGCGGCATTACGGCGTTACGTTGAATGAGATTATGACCGTGACCCGTGAAATGAATCTGAACGCAAACGGTGGTGTGCTATATGAATATGGCAACGAATACATTGTACGTGGAGTACTTTCTACCGATCGGATAGATCAACTGGCACGTGCTGTGGTACGTGGTGGAACCGCTTCGGGCAGTGCTCCTATTCTGTTGGAAGACATTGCAGACGTACACATCGGAGCAAAATTACCCAAACTGGGTACAGCATCGGAGCGGGGTAAAGCTGCCGTATTGTTGACCGTAACCAAGCAGCCGGCCACCAGCACGCTGGAATTAACGGATAAACTGGAAGCATCCCTGAAAGATTTACAGAAAAATCTGCCACCGGATGTAAAGGTCAGCACAGACATTTTCCGACAAAGTCGCTTTATCGAAAGCTCCATCGGAAACGTACAGAAGTCCTTGTTCGAAGGAGGTATCTTCGTGGTGATTGTACTATTCCTATTCCTTGCAAATGTACGTACAACAGTGATCTCATTGGTTACACTACCACTTTCATTGATTACTTCACTTGTAACACTGCATTATATGGGATTCACAATCAACACAATGAGTCTCGGTGGTCTTGCCATCGCTATCGGTTCGTTAGTGGATGATGCCATTGTGGACGTGGAAAACGTATATAAACGACTCCACGAAAACAAGTTGAAACCTGTGGAAGAACGACTTTCTATATTGGAAGTGGTATTCAACGCATCGAAAGAAGTACGTATGCCTATCCTGAACTCTACGCTGATTATCGTAGTTAGTTTCGTGCCGTTATTCTTCCTCACAGGTATGGAAGGCCGCATGCTGGTTCCTCTGGGTATTGCGTTCATTGTAGCATTGGCTGCTTCTACGGTAGTGGCACTGACAGTTACACCGGTACTTTGCTCTTATCTTTTGGGAAAAGACAAGAAGAAGGAAGAGAAAGAAAGCAGTGACTCGTATGTAGCACGTAAAATGAAACAATGGTATGGCGCTGCACTGGCTTTCGTACTGGGACATAAGAAGATCGTATTGGGCAGTACTATCGGTTTGTTCGTAGTAGCCTTGGTATGTTTCTTCACATTAGGCCGTTCGTTCCTGCCACCTTTCAACGAAGGTTCGTTTACGATCAACATATCTTCTTTGCCGGGTATCTCGCTGGAAGAAAGTGACAAGATGGGACATCGTGCAGAGGAATTGCTACTCAGTATTCCTGAAATACAAACCGTTGCCCGCAAGACCGGACGTGCCGAACTGGACGAACATGCACTTGGAGTGAATGTTTCCGAAATAGAAGCTCCGTTCGAACTGAAAGACCGTTCACGTAGTGAAATGGTTGCTGAAGTACGTGAGAAGTTGGGTACTATCGTAGGAGCAAACATAGAAATCGGACAACCTATCAGTCATCGTATCGATGCTATGCTTAGCGGTACGAAAGCAAACATTGCTATTAAACTGTTTGGTGATGACCTGAACCGCATGTTTACTTTGGGTAATGAAATCAAAGGTGCCATCCAGGATATCCCGGGCATTGCCGACCTGAATGTGGAGCAACAAATAGAACGTCCTCAGCTTATCATTTCGCCCAAGCGGGAAATGTTGGCTAAGTTTGGTATCTCATTACCGGAATTCTCTGAGTTCGTGAATGTCTGCCTTGCAGGCGAAACCGTATCACAGGTTTACGAACAAGGCAAAAGTTTTGACCTCACTGTACGTGTACGTGATGACCTTCGCGACGAAATGGAGAAGATACGCAACTTGATGATAGATACCAGCGACGGAAAGAAAATACCATTGAACTACATCGCCGAAGTGCGTTCTGCAATGGGACCGAATACTATCAGCCGCGAGAACGTGAAACGTAAAATTGTGATCTCTGCCAATGTTGCCGACCGTGATTTGCGCAGTGTGGTGAATGACATTCAGGCTCGCGTGGACAAAGACATCAAGTTACCGGAAGGATATCACCTGGAATATGGCGGTCAGTTTGAAAGTGAACAGGCGGCAAGCCGCACCTTATTACTCACATCGCTAATGAGTATTGCAGTGATCTTCTTACTGCTTTATCATGAATTCCGCAGTGTAAAAGAGAGTGCAATTATACTTATCAACCTGCCATTGGCATTGATTGGTGGTGTGTTTGCCTTGCTGATGACAACCGGAGAGGTGAGTATTCCGGCTATTATCGGGTTCATTTCACTATTCGGTATCGCTACCCGAAATGGTATGCTGCTAATCAGCCACTACAATCATTTACAACAGGAAGAGGGAGTAAGTGTGTACGACAGCGTGATCCGCGGTTCAATGGACCGTTTGAATCCGATTCTAATGACTGCATTGTCTTCTGCTCTTGCACTTATTCCATTGGCATTGGGAGGTGATTTGCCGGGTAACGAAATTCAAAGTCCGATGGCAAAAGTTATACTTGGCGGTCTTTTAACTTCCACGTTCCTGAACGGTTTCATCATTCCGATTGTTTATCTGATGATGCACCCCAAAAAACAACCATTAACAATATCAAACAATGAAACGAATTCTAATATTTAGTTTTATCACTTTTTTCCTATATGCGGGGATGCGTGCCCAATCGGTCGACATAGACGAAGTGCTGCACCGCATTGAAGCGAACAATAAGGAGTTGCAGGCTAATGCACAACTTATCACTTCACAGAAATTGGAAAACAAGTCGGAAAACAATTTGCCTGATCCCACTCTCTCGTATGCCCATTTATGGGGTTCGGAAGATAAGAGTGAGACGATAGGTGAACTTGTTGTTTCCCAAAGCTTTGATTTCCCTACCTTATATGCCACACGCGGAAAAGTAAACCGACTCAAAACCGGTGCGCTTGATGCACAGTCTGCCGCTTTCCGCCAACAACTGTTGTTGCAAGCTAAGGAGCTTTGTTTCGACATCATCATGTTACAGCATCAGCAAGTGATTCTGGATGAGCGTATGAAACAGGCTGAGGAACTCTCCGCATACTACAAGAAACGTCTGGAAACAGGTGATGCCAATGTATTGGAAACAAACAAGATCAATCTGGAATTACTGAATGTACGTACAGAGTTCCGTGCCAATCAGACTGCACTTGATAATGCCTGGAAATCTCTCCTTGCACTCAATGGAGACCAGTCTTTGCAAGACAATGAACTGAGCAGTTTCCGCTCCATCAATGATTATCCGTTGCCGCTTCTTCCTAACAACTATGAACAGTTACGTTCGGAAGTGCTGGCAGCCGATCAGACGTTGCTGTCATTAAGCAGTGAAAGTGCTGCTGCCCGCAAACAGATTTCTGCAAGCAAGCAAGGCTGGTTGCCTAAATTGGAACTGGGATATCGTCGTAATACTGAGTCCGGCACTCCGTTCAATGGGGTTGTAGTAGGTTTTTCTTTCCCACTGTTTGAGAACCGCAATAAGGTGAAGATAGCCAAAGCACAATCTCTGAATCTCGACTATCAGAAAGAGAACGCTACTTTCCAAGCTGAAGCGACCTTAGCAAAACTGTACAGTGAAGCACAATCATTGCAAACCTCCATACAGGAATATAGGGAAGCATTCAGTTCACAACAAGATCTTGCATTGCTGAAACAAGCCCTTACAGGTGGACAGATCAGCGTGATAGAATATTTTGTAGAAGTTTCTGTGATTTATCAAAGCAAGCAGAATCTGCTTACTTTGGAAAATCAGTATCAGAAGGTGATGGCGCAGATATACAAAAGTAAATTATAAAGCTCAGTAGAAGACTGGAATATAACAAACTTCCAGTCTTCTATTTATCTTTCAAATATTTTGTTATCCATTTGAATCTCTCTATCTTTGTTCCAAAACAATACAAGAGATGGATAGGAAACTCATTATACGCAATTTTGGTGCTATCAAATCAGCAAGTATATGCCTGAAAGATTATAATATATTTATTGGAGAACAAGGCTCCGGTAAAAGTACAATAGCCAAACTCATTACTATCTTTGAAGGTTATACGATCAATCGTATTGGTGATTTTCAACAAAATCTATTGTCTTTATTTGAAGAGCACAATATTGCATCCTATTTTAATGAAGACACTTATATACACTTCAGTTGGGAAGGCGGTACCATATATTATGAATATAATAGATTCGCTTGTGAAGTTCCAGAATCCAAAGAAATATCTCCTATAGCGAACCTCTACATACCGGCAGAACGTTTCTTTGTAAGCACATTCTCTCGCTCTCTTGCTACATTAGTGTTCAACAAAGCACCAATCCCCAATACCTTGTTGAACTTTGCCTCTATCTATGAGAAAGCAAAAAAGAAATATCCGAATTACAACATCTCTATTTTTGATATGTTATTTCAGACCGATAAATCAAACGAAACTTTATATCTGAAAGAGAGTCACAAAACAATCCCCTTTAAAGATGCTTCTTCAGGAATCCAGTCTGTAATACCGCTATTAATGGTACTTGACTATGCTGTTGATGAAAAAGAGTATAATCGGTTTGTAATAGAAGAACCAGAACTCAATCTCTTCCCTCAGACTCAGGTACAACTGCTTCAGCAAATAGTCCGCAAATGCTCAAAAGTCACTTTGACCACTCATAGTCCATATCTTTTATCAGCATTCAATAATCTGATAGAAGCCCACAATGCGTTAATTAGCAACCCGTCTAAAGCAGAAGAAATATATAAACTCGTACCGAAAGAATGTATCCTGAACTTTGAAAATGTAGGAGCATACAAAATAGAAAATGGTAAAGTGGCATCCATCTTAGATGAAGAATATCGTCTGATTATAGCTGACCAGATAGACTCTGTCGCTGATCAGGAAAGCCAGATATTCTCAGAACTACTAAATCTGGAAGCATAATGAGCATATTCAAACCTAATTGTACCATCGAAACAACAGACAAAATTCTTGTTCTCGAAGAAAATAAGCGCAAATGTATTTTTTCTAATCCAGAGAACCTAAATCTAATCAAAATCATAGTAGATGGCTGCCAGATTACAGAAGGTACAAGATGTGATTTCCTCGTACTCGACCAACAAAAGAATGAATACTTTGTAGAATTAAAAGGAAAAGACATACCTCATGCTATTGAACAATTAGAAGCAACGATTAAGCAATTGTCATCTTCTGCAAGTTTACGAAAGACAGCAATAATTGTCAGTAGTCGGCATCCTAGTAATGATACTTCTATACAAAGGGCAAAGGCATTGTTCAAGAAGAAATACAAGGTTGATCTGATTTCTAAAAATATAAAGTTGGAAATACAAATAAAATAAGAAAAGAAGAGATAGTATTAGTTTTCTATTAAGTTACTCTGTTAGAATAAATGCATAAATTTATGAAATACTGCATCCTATAATAAATAAAACATAAATCTTTCCTATCTTTGCCCCTCGGTTTTGTTGGAGTATGCTTTTCGGTATGCTTCATGAAAAGGGAATTGGGTGTAACTCCCAAACAGTCCCGCTGCTGTGAACTCAAAGTCAAAGATTTACCAAACACCTATGCCACTGCCGGTATTCGCACGGTGGGAAGGCGGTAAATCAGGAGTAAGTCAGAAGACCTGCAAAACCTATCATTCCTTATGTCTTCGAGGAAAGGACATGAGATGTATATAGTTTTTATAGCATTCTGTTTATGATAAGAGATAATCTATGTCGGTATGCCCGACTACGGTTTTATTTGTCTTGCTTTGTATGTTGGCTTTGTGTCAGCCTGCAAGCACAACAGGTGGAAGACTCCATTACAGGAAAAGTACATGCCATTCCGGAAGTGGGGATAAAAGGTCGGCGTGTGCCACCGGCTCTCTCAGCAACCGCCCCGTTCCAACAGATGAAGAAAACAGATATGGAACGTTTGGGAGTATCGGATGTGGCCGATGCAGTTCGTCATTTCTCGGGAGTCAGCGTTAAGGATTATGGTGGAATTGGTGGATTAAAGACTGTTTCTGTACGCAGTTTGGGAGCACAACATACAGCAGTCAGCTATGATGGAGTAACTGTCAGTGATTGTCAGTCAGGGCAGGTAGATATCTCCCGTTTCTCGTTAGACAATGTTTCTGAACTGGCACTCAGCATTGGTCAGAGTGATAATATTTACCAGACAGCGAAGATGTTTGCCTCTGCCGGTGCTTTAAGTATCGAAACCTCACGTCCGGATTTCAGTGATAGACCTTTCCGGTTGCTTACAAATATGAAAACCGGTTCTTACGGGCTTGCTAATCCTTCTCTATTTTATGCTCAGAAATTAAGTAACCGTTTCAGTTTTTCTGCCTATGCTGATTATTTACGGGCTGACGGTAACTATCCCTTCAAAATATGGAATGGGAATAAACTGATTGACTCTAAACGAAACAATAGTGATATAGAGACTTATCGGGCAGAATTAAATTTGTTTGTAACTCTGAATGAGAAACAGGATTTGAAAGCCAAAGTTTATCTCTTTGATTCGGAAAGAGGGCTACCCGGCGGAGTGATTTATGACAATCCGTATGCTGCCGAAAGACTATATGACCGTAATTACTTTGGCCAATTGAAGTATGAGAACCGATTCTCTGAGAAATGGAAGCTACAAGCAAGTGGAAAATTTAACTTCAGCTGGAACCGGGACTATAATAATGAATCTTCCGGTATTACAGACAATCGTTTCCGCCAGACTGAGACTTACTTATCCGCTACCTTATGGAGCGAACCAGTGAAAGGGTTATCTTTCTCATTAGCACAGGATTTCGCCTATAACTATTTGTCAACGACTTTACAGAACAATCAATATCCGGAACGTTTCACCTATTTAACAGCAATAGCCACACACTATAAAAGCAACCGATTTTCTGCTACCGCTTCCCTGCTGAATACTTATATTACAGAGAATGTACGGACAGGAAAAGCTGCTGCAGACCGTAAACGCCTTTCCCCCGCTGTCAGCCTGTCGTGGAAACCTTTTGATTTTGGTCTACGTTTCAGAGCTTCATACAAAGATATCTTCCGTACGCCGACATTCAATGATTTGTATTATCTGGTAATTGGCAACCATAATTTAAAGCCTGAAATTACCCGGCAATTCAATGTAGGTACAACGTGGAGTTCTACTTCATTGGAATTTATCGACTATCTAAGCCTTTCAGTAGATGCTTATTATAATCGGGTGAAAGATAAAATCGTGGCAGTACCCACTATGTTTATCTGGAAGATGATGAATTTAGGCAAAGTCGAAACTATTGGTACAGATATTAACCTGGCAATTGAAAAAGAATTAGCAGAACATTATAAGTTATATCTCACAGGAACTTACAACTTCATGCAAGCGGAAGATATTACCGACCGTAATTCTAAAATATGGCGGAATCAGATTATATATACTCCGAAACATTCAGGTTCAGGAAGTCTGACTTTTGAGAACCCGTATGTCAACCTGACTTATAACATAATGTACGCTTCGGAACGCTATTCGATTGCCCAGAATATTCCGGAAAATCGTATCAAATCTTACACTGACCACAGTATATCACTCTCGCATACCTTTAAATGGAAGAAGCAGTCACTACGCATACAGCTGGATGCCTTGAATCTGAGTGATAAGAACTACGAAATAGTCCGCTTCTACCCGATGCCCGGACGCAATTATAAAGTAACAATCAACTATAAATTATAAACTAAAAACAGAAACTATGAAGAAGTATTGGTATAAAACCGCCATGCTGGTTATGGCATTAGGAGCATTTACCGCATGTAGTGATGATGACGGACCAAAAATTCCGGAAGGACCTATAGCGCCTGTTAATGGAGCATATGTTATTAATACAGGAAATAGTGGGGCTAATAACGGTACTATACAATGGTATGACAGAGATCAGAAAACAGTTAGTGCAGACTTGTTTGCTGCAGCCAACGGAACAGGTATAGGTGATGTACAAGATCTCTGCATTTATGGTTCTAAGATATATGTCACATGCAGTGAATCTGCCAAAATAGAAGTTCTGAACAGGGCTGATTTCACCCGTATACAAACTTTGAATCTAGCTAATGAAAGTGGACAATCCATTAAGCCACGTTATATGGCAGCAACTAAAGGAAATATTTATTTCACTGCATATGATGGTACTATATCACGTTTAGACACCATCAATCTCTCTATTACAGGAAAAATAGAAGTAGGAGATCACCCAGAAGCACTGACTGTTGCAAACAATAAGTTATACATAAATATATCAGGTTATGGTTCGGGCAATCAAATTGCAGTTGTCGATATCGCTACTTTCAAGAAGACGAAAAACATAGAAGTACTTCTCAATCCTTATGATGTTTGTACAACCGGAGAAGACGGAAAGGTATATTTCATTTCATGTGGAGATTTCAGTGGGAATCCAGCTCAGACCTTACAATGCATCGACCCGCAAACAGATCAAGTTACGGAAATATGTCCGGCCAGCAAAATGGCAATGAAGGATAACAAGATCTATCTCATTTATGCAGAATATTACGAAAATGCCGATCCTAAAAGCATTTCTGTATATGACATGAATACCAAACAAACTACGCAGTTTGCCAACTACAGCGATTTCTCCAATCCTGGTAATATTGTAGTCGACCCGGCTACAGGAGATATAATTATCATCGATCAACCTTTCTCTGTTCTCAACGACATATATGTTTATGGTAGTGACGGCGTACTCAAAAAGAAATTGGAAACCGGATACTATACCACTAATATGCGCTTTGTAACTGAATAACAGCATGAAACAAATTTCTTTCTTTCTAACCCTTTGGGTGACAGTGTTACTTCTTTCCGCCTGCGGCGGAAAGAGCAGCACTGCTTCCGGCTCTACACAAGGAGACACCATCCCGCTGCACTACTCCTCTAATCTTTCTCTGATAGATTACGAAGATTACATCGTTGCACAGCTACGCAATCCCTGGGATACAGCAAAGATACTACACACCTATGTATTAGTAGACAAAAACCAGCCGTTACCCCAAGAACTGCCTCAAGGCACCCTTGTCCGCACTCCACTTAGTAAAGCCGTCATTTACTCATCCGTTCATTGCAGCTTACTGAAAGACTTCGGTGCTTTGAATAGCATCGGTGGTGTATGCGACTTGAAGTATATCAAACTACCGGAAATAGAGGAAGGATGTCGAAACGGAACCATCGCCGATGTAGGTGATGGAATGAATCCCAATATTGAGAAAATCATAGACCTGCATCCCGATGCCATCCTCCTTTCTCCTTTTGAAAACAGCGGTGGATACGGACGCGTAGAGAAACTGAATGTACCCATCATTGAGTGTGCCGACTATATGGAAACCTCTTCATTGGGACGTGCCGAATGGATGCGTTTCTACGGTTTATTATTTGGCAAGAAAACAGAAGCAGATGCTATGTTTGCTGCAGTAGAAAGAAACTATAAAGATTTGCAAGAATTAGTAAAGCCTATCTCTTTTGCCCCCTCCGTGATGTGTGATCTGAAAACAAGCTCTACCTGGTATACTCCGGGTGGTAACAGTACCATTGCCAAACTATACTCTGATGCAGGTGCCAACTATATTTTCAGAGAAGATACACATAGCGGCTCACTCCCCTATCCTTTCGAAGTTATCTTTGAGAAAGGTCAACAAACTGATTTCTGGCTGATACGCTACAATCAACCCGTAGATAAAACATACGGGGAACTTGAAAAAGAGTTTGCCCCTTATGCAGGTTTCCGTGCCTTCAAAGAACGGAATATCTACGGATGCAATACCAACCGGGTTCCTTTTTATGAAGAAACACCTTTCCATCCGGACTGGTTATTGAAAGATTTAATTAAGATATTTCATCCTTCACTGTTGGAGGGGTATGAACTGAGATATTACAATAAATTAGCAGAGTAAAATCTGCGTTCTATTTCAGAATGAAAGCAAAAGGATATATATATGGTATAGCACTATCGGTCCTCATTCTCGTATTGATGGCTGCCAATCTCTGGTTCGGTTCAATCAATATCCCCGCCGGAGCAGTGTGGAATACCCTCACAGGAAATGAAGTAGAAAAAGCCAGCTGGACTTTTATCATCTGGGAGTCTCGCCTACCACAAGCCGTCACGGCACTACTATGTGGTGCCGCACTCGCCGCTTCGGGACTGATGCTGCAAACGGCATTCAACAACCCACTGGCAGGTCCGTCCATCCTGGGTATTAACTCAGGGGCAAGTCTTGGCGTCGCATTGGTGATGCTGGCCGGTGGAGGAAGCATTGCTACAGGGGTATTCACCTTATCCGGTTTCTTCTCCGTGATACTCGGTGCCTTCATCGGGTCGATGGTGGTAATGGGGCTTATCCTCTTCTTTTCTACACTGATAAAAAGTAATATCATGCTGCTGATTACAGGTATCATGATCGGTTATATCACTTCGTCCGCTATTTCATTGCTCAATTTCTTTGCGACTGCCGAAGGGGTACATTCTTATATGATATGGGGCATGGGAAACTTTGGAGGGGTCTCGTTGCAACAACTCCCCTATTTCTCTATTTTCTGCCTGGCAGGTTTGTTACTTTCCATCTTGCTTATCAAACCCCTGAATGCCCTGCTACTGGGTACGCGCTATGCTGAAAACTTAGGAGTAAACATCCGCCGCACAAGAAATCTGCTACTGATTGCTACCGGACTACTGACAGCTGTCACCACTGCCTTCTGCGGACCTGTTGCTTTCATCGGTCTGGCCGTTCCTCATATCTCCCGCCTGATGTTGGGCACGTCCAATCATAATTCACTGCTTCCCGTCACTTTGCTGACGGGTGGTGTGATTGCTTTGCTCTGCAATCTAATTTGCATTCTTCCGGGCGAAGCAGGTATTATTCCTCTCAATGCGGTAACCCCTGTGCTGGGTGCGCCTGTTATCATCTATGTCATTGTCAACCAACGTAAAATACAATACTTCAACTGATGGAGAAAGCTGTTATCACCGCAAGCGATTTATGCATCGGCTACCGCCAGGGAAAGCAAGAGAAACGGATACATGAGCATCTCTCCTTCCGGCTCTACCCAGGAGAACTGACTTGTCTGCTGGGAGCTAACGGAACCGGCAAATCGACTCTGCTCCGCACTTTGGCTGCTTCACAACCAGCGCTGTCGGGAGAATTACTTGTACAGGAAAAGCCATTGTCCGCCTATTCCGAGAAAGAACGTTCACGTACCATCGGCGTAGTACTAACAGACAAGACACAGGCAGGCGGACTGACTGTATATGAGTTGGTAGCCTTGGGACGACAACCTCATACGGGCTTTTTCGGAAGACTGAGCAAAACGGATCATTCTATCATTGAAGAAGCTCTGGAAGCCGTAAGCATCAGCCATAAATCCCACAGTTATACCGCAGAGCTATCGGATGGGGAACGGCAGAAGGTTATGATTGCCAAGGCATTGGTACAAGAGTGTCCGCTCATTCTGCTGGATGAACCGACAGCGTTCCTGGATGTAGTAAGTCGCATCGAAATTATGACGTTGCTTCATCGCCTGGCAGTAGAACAAAAGAAAGCAATTCTGCTGTCCACTCATGATATAGAACAGGCATTGGTACTGGCAGATAAACTTTGGTTACTTTCCAAAGAAAACGGACTGCAATGCGGAGTAACGGAAGATATGATTCTGAGTCACCGGATGGACGGCCTGTTCTCCCGTAACGATATCCGGTTTGATTATGCGCACGGGGTATATTATCCCAAAGTGGACAGCCACCGCCGTATCAGTGTAGAAGCCAATGATGAAGTATTGCTGCACTGGACAACAAACGCACTCAACCGTCATGGATACGCTTGTCATCCTGTTTCTTCACCGGAAACCAACGAATCACCGCGTTTGCAGGTTTTAGCTGCCGACCACTTCATATTACACACAGAGGAACAGAACGAATATCATTCTTTTGAACAGTTGCTTGCAAACATCTGATTAAGATTTCAGTAGCATCAGTATCTCATCCGGCAAGTATCCGCTCCGGATGCGCCACTCCTGCGGGTAAAGGTTATTAGCCCGGTTACCGATATTCTTCACAAAGCCCAGAGGAACATCCTTATACGTCAACAGCACATAACCACGTGGAGCAGTGCCGGAAAGTACAATGGCTTCCTTACGCAAATAAGCAATAGCCTGTTCATAAGAGATCTCTTCACGGGGAAAAGCATCGGCAACCTGTACAGTGCTCATAGCAAGAGCATGATTGGGAATCAAGTCTTTTCCTTTCACTTCGGCAAGGGTAACACCTGCCTGAACAACACGAAGCGATTGTTGGAGGACGGATAATTCGGATATATATTCTTTAGGGAAAGCTGTAATATTCATTCCATTTGCAGAAACTTCATAGTCCTCTGCCGAAAGGAGCCAGGCACGTGCAGCCAATAATTGTTCCTTAGTTGCTCCGGCGTTAACTTTAGAGCTACCTGTTTTTTTCTTTCCTTGTGAAGAAGTGGATTTGTAGCGGATTTGTGTTTCCTCTCCTTCCGGTTTACGAAGCACGGCAAGGAAAAAGCCTTCACCTTTTGTACGGTGAGGCAGGAAACGATATACAGGAAAATCTTCACCTGCAAGCAAATTCCCGGTAATGTTCCACGCTGCCGGAGCATCTACAGGAAGTATCTCTGCACCGAATTCATCGTGCATCCAACGGATATTCTCTTCATCTTCCTTCGTGTTATACGTACAAGTGCTATAGATAAGCAATCCACCGGGTTTCAGACTGGGCCATATATCGGAGATGATACGTCGCTGGCGTTGCCAGCAGATTTCCACATTCTCCGGACTCCACTCGCTGACGGCAACAGGATCTTTACGGAACATGCCTTCACCGGAACAGGGTACATCGGTCAGGATAACATCGAAGAAGTCTTCCAGACCGGCGAAGTCTGCCGGATCATTATTGGTCACCACGACACCGGGATGCCCCCACTTCGTCAGATTCTCCGCCAGGATTTGCGAACGGTTACGAATCACTTCGTTTGCTACCAGCAGGCTACCCTCGGGCAGTACACTGCGGGCATGAGTAGATTTCCCGCCGGGAGCAGCGCAAAGGTCAAGCATTACGGAGGGTCTTTCACCGATATATTGCTTTAATGCCTGCTCCACAAACATGGAAGACGCTTCCTGTACATAATAACATCCGGCATGAAACAACGGATCAAAGGTAAACGTCAATCGACGGTCGAGGTAGTAACCTGTTGCCGACCAAGGCACACGGTCGGAAGAGACATGAAAAAGACTGAATGAAGAACCGGGTAGTTTTTCTTCATTCAGTCGGATGCTTACGGGCTGTTCGTCATTCAAGGCATCAGCCAGTTTGTTATATTCTTCATCTCCCAGAAGGGGACGGGTACGGTCTGCAAAAGATACGGGTAAGTCCATGTGCCAAATTGTTTTATGTCCGCAAAGGTAATGCAAATCGAATGTATAACTTTCATGCTTGCATAAAAAAGTTATGCTGAGATGTAGCTAATCTTCTTCAAAAGAACATAAAAAGGCAATACAAGACAAACCCGCCGGGCACTAAAAACTAAGCTTGACGCCCGCAAAGTAGGAACGGGGCGCTCCCGGGCCATAAATGTAACCGGAATCACGAGTAGCTCCTTTATCAAAATCTTTCTGATAAGAGTTGAATATATTTTGTACTCCTACGTTGAATTGCAGGCATATGCCGGAGAAATCTATATCATAAGCGACTTTGGCACCCAGTTCAAAGAAATCCGGGCTTTTCACCAATAAGTCTGCCGTACCATCTACTTCGGACATCAGGTGAGGCACATACATTCGCCCGGTATAATTACCGTTCAAGGCTACCGACAATGCCTTTGTGGGATTGAAAGTGGCAGTAAAATAGCCATAAACATCGGGGGTACGCAATATCCGGTCGCTATATCGTTCTTTGTCAGACAGGTGCTCTTTGTCTGCGCTCCACTCCTCGGGAGAGTCGTACAGACTGCGTTGCACGGTCAGTCCCGCCTGCAACTGGATTTTATCACGCCAGGCAATCTTTCCTTCCAATGTACCGCCATATACTTTTGCACCGGAACCGTTGACACGGGTTTGTATCAAATATCCGCTACCGTTCGGATCTTCTATCGGTGCTGTCAGTACAAACGGATCGGAGAGTTTCGTAAAGAAACCTTCTACTAACAGGTTTGCCTGAAAGTCACCGAAATAGTGATACCAGTCCATCGAAGCATTCACGCTGCGCGAACGTTCCTCTTTCAGATCTTTGGCACGAACGATGGAAATCAATTCGCCTCCCACGTTGCTAATATGCAGGTCTTCGTCGAAAGCCTGCGGAGCACGAAAACCTTCGGCATAACTGAAACGAATATTTATATCTTATGTAGGATTGTAGCGGATATTGGCACGAGGGCTGAAGATGCCTTTATTCATAATACTGTTCTTATCCAGACGTCCGCCTATCAGGAAACTCCATTGCTCACTTTTCCATTCATTCTGCGCGTAGGCGCTTGCTATGTTCACTATTTGTTTCAAGGGATCGGGCGTATACTTATCAATCAACTGTTGCAGACGGTCGCCTGTTGCAGTAGGATCTTCCGCCAGGGCAGCATCGCGGTATTTTTGCATGTCTGTTGCCTTGTCATCCAGATTATCATGATTAAATTCCACACCACCCGTCAAGTCGGAAGGCATGAAGAAGAGCTTATCAAAATGATAGATATACTGAGCGCCCAATACGCCGGTAAAGTCTGTGGTATGTCCATAGGCACTGTAATAACTGTCGCGCACGATATGCTGGGCAGAGGCATAAGCATTGAACGAATGTTTCTGATCCTTGGAAAAGGCACTGAATTTCAATCCGCCCGTATTGATGGAATGTTCAATCTGCTCCACCAGTCCGGGCTTACCGGAACCATTCAAATTGGCATCTTCGGCAATGTGAGGCGGCAGATCAAAGCGGTTACCGCCACGACGAAACTCTTCCATGTGATGATATTCCAGATTCAGCTTGGAATAGGGACTCAGTCTATAATAAGCGTTTACACCTACTGTCTGGTTCTTCAACTTGGGCAATTCGGAGAAGCCGTCCCCATTGGAATCCCATGCCGAACGGTGGCGGTTCTGCCCATAGATATAGGCTCCCATTTTGTTATCCGAAGATACAAGGGAAAGATTGAGCGTGGTATTATTGTCAAACGAACCGGAGCCATCGAAATTGGAGATGGAGTGGGCAAACGAACCGGAGTTGCGGAGAGGTTCTTTCGTAATGATATTCACCGTTCCGGCAATGGCGGAAGAACCGAATAGAGCCGAGCCACCTCCACGCACCACTTCCACACGTTCTATCATGTTGGCGGGAATTTGCTCCAGACCGTAGACACCTGCCAGTGCAGAGAAGATAGGGCGGGAATCGATCAATATCTGTGTATATTTCCCATCCATACCATTGATACGTACCTGAGAGTAACCGCAATCCTGGCAATCATTTTCTACACGTACACCCGGCTGGAATACGAGCCCCTGCGATAAGGTGTGCGAATTGGTCATATCGAATAGTTTCGGGGTAACGACTTTTACCAAGGTAGGTGCCAGTCGGCGGGCGGTTTCATTACGATTAGCTGTAACAACTACGCCATCCAGGGCTACCATGTCTTCTTCCAGTTCGAAGTTTTCTTCCAGTGTCTTGCCTCGTTTCAGGGTTACTTTTCGTTCTTGTGGCTTATAACCTACGGCACTGACGGAGAGTATGAACTCACCTTCGGGAAGGTTCTTCAGAAAGTAGTGTCCGGTGCCATCAGTCATGGTTCCAATAGTGGTCCCTTTCAGGGCTACTGTCATATAAGGAAGGTGTTCTCCTGTTTTTTTCTCTAGTACGTGGCCGATGATATTGGCATCGGATTTATTTAAATCAATGGCATAAACGGTGTGGGAGAGCAATGTACACATTACTCCCACCACGAAAAAGATATATTTTTTCATGTAGTTCTAATTTTTAATGGATTTTGATAAAGAGGGATTCCTATTGTCAATGAACTACAGGTGGTGCACGCAGGCTGATGCCGCAACGAACTCGCACGCACTTGATATGTTCCACAGCCGGAACACTCAGTACACGCAATAAAACAAGGAGAGCCGATGCGACAAAAAGAATAGCAGGCAGAGAAGAAGCTACAAAAGAAGAAAGGAAGAATATCGTTTCAACCTGTGCTTCGGTATGGCTATGTTCACCTTTGAAGGGATGGGAATGCACAATAATTACCCCATTTACCACATGCGAGTGAGTAAACAGCGTAATTCCCCCTAAATATGCAATAAATAATAAAGGAAGGAACCATTTCAGTATATTCCGTAACTTCTCCAAAAGCGCTTTTAATATAGGTTTGCGAAAGTAACACTAATTACAATAAGAAGCAACCGGATTTAGGTGTTTTAACCGGATATGGAGCAAAATACCTATAACTGATGAGTACAAGAAGTCCGATATTACATTAACATTAAACGATGGAAAACAAACACATGAAACAGTAAAAGCAAATGCTGCAACAGTGGGCGCTAACTTTAAAGTAGTTCAGTCTGGTGATCATACAAATGCAACTAAAAAAGCAACTGTTACTTTAGTTCCACAGGCAGATGGATATACAGGACAGATTTCTACAACATATGAAATTGAGCCAAAAACATTAGATGGTACTAACGACAAGCTCATTTCTGAACATATGGAAGCAACTTTATTAACATCTGCTTTCACTTATACCGGAAAAGTTATTCGTGTAAAAAAAGATGATATTAAACTAATTGATAAAGAGACAAAAGAAGATTTATCAAACTATATTTATGCAGATAAAGATGGATATGTATCTATTTCTGCAGGAAACGCCAATAATTTAGCAACAAATGTTGACGATGTCGCTTATGCACGTATTAATCTGATTATCGGTACTCCGGAAACTGGTAAATTTAAAAATTACAATATTACTGCTGAAGGAGACAACCATAGAACAATCGAAACAACAAATACTTTCAAAGTAACCAGTAGAGATTTATCAGACGTTAATGTTTCTATAAAAGCCAAAACATATAACGATAAGAAGAAAGTAACCATTGACAAAAATGATATTACATTTACTGATAAAAATGGTAATACTTTAGACCTGTACAAGGATGTTGTTATTACTGTACCGGATAATGCAACAGACATTGGTAGTTACAAAGTAACAATCACTCCAAAAGAACTTAATAAAAATGTTACGGGAACAACTACTGCGGACTTCAATATTGTAGGAACTGATATTTCCGGTGGTACATTTGCAAACGAAAAAAATGGTAAACTTGACAATAAAGAATATACGGGAGAACAGATTGTCATTACAAAAGATGACTTAGGTACTCTTACAATTGGCGGAAAGGCAGTTTCCCCGACCTTATATGAATTAGTAAATGGTACTAATACGAACGTAGAAGATGGCGGTTATGTAATCGTTAAAGGTCTTGGCGATTATGCTGGAAGTGAAAAGAAAATCACATTTGCAATTAATCCTGCCGTAATTTCTGAGGTCAAAGTTACAAATGAGAAGGTTGAAAAGCTGGATACTACAGATTTCTCTGATTATAAAGATTCTATGAAACTTGTAGTAAAAGCTAAAAATGGTGCAAAACCAGCTAAAGAATTTACTCTTGTAGAAGGAAAAGATTACAAAGTTAAATACGAATGCAAAGAAGGAAATATAATTGGTAAAGATGTTACTGCGACAGTAGAAATTACAAATAAAAACTTCATTAATAAAAACGTAACACTGAGTGATACATCTACA
>OGLT01000297.1_pt1 | contig 43507 bp, 32 predicted proteins | sample 1572911 | NCBI WGS metagenome assembly OGLT01 (sample SAMEA2582014, study PRJEB24529) | metagenome | biome: Human gut stool | place: China | collected 2011 | reverse complement strand
AGAGTGCTTTGCTGGAAGCGATGCAGGAACGTCAGGTAACTATTGGTACGGAAACATTTCCGTTGCCCGAACCTTTCCTTGTACTTGCTACACAGAATCCTATTGAGCAGGAAGGTACTTATCCGCTGCCTGAAGCCCAGGTGGACCGTTTCATGCTGAAAGTAGTTATCGACTATCCGAAGATGGAAGAAGAAAAAATGATTATCCGCCAGAATATCAATGGTGATAAATTCAATGTGAAGCCTATTCTGAAAGCTCAGGAGATTATTGAAGCACGTAAAGTTGTTCGTCAGGTATATCTGGATGAGAAGATTGAACGCTACATTGTTGATATTGTATTTGCTACCCGTTATCCGGAGAAATATGATCTGAAGGAACTGAAAGATATGATTGGTTTCGGTGGTTCTCCCCGTGCCTCTATCAATCTGGCATTGGCTGCCCGTACTTATGCTTTCATCAAACGTCGTGGTTATGTGATTCCTGAAGATGTTCGTGCCGTGGCTCATGACGTATTGCGTCATCGTATCGGATTGACTTATGAAGCAGAGGCCAGCAATCTGACTTCTGACGAGATCATCAGCAAAATACTGAATAAGGTTGAAGTACCTTAATTAAGTAAGCATTTTTAAAAAGGTCTTCCGAGACCTGTTAATAAATGGTGTGAACGTTTTTAAAGAATCTTGCCAACGTTTTTAAAGAACGTTGCTGGTATTTATTAACGGAATTATTTAACGATATAGATGGAAACAAGTGAACTGTTAAAAAAAGTCCGTCAGATTGAAATCAAGACGCGCGGATTATCCAACAATATCTTTGCCGGCCAGTATCATTCGGCTTTCAAGGGTAGGGGTATGGCATTTTCCGAGGTGCGCGAATATCAGTTTGGCGATGACATACGCGACATTGACTGGAACGTGACCGCTCGCTTCAATAAGCCTTATGTGAAGGTGTTCGAAGAAGAGCGCGAGCTGACCGTTATGTTGCTGGTGGATGTTTCCGGTAGTTTGGAGTTCGGTACGGTGAAGCAGATGAAAAAGGATATGGTGACGGAAATAGCTGCAACGTTGGCTTTTTCGGCTATACAAAACAACGATAAAATCGGGGTTATCTTTTTCTCTGACCGGATAGAGAAATTCATTCCGCCTAAGAAAGGGCGTAAGCATATCTTATATATTATTCGCGAACTGATTGACTTTAAAGCGGAGAGTCGGAGGACTGACATCCGGCTCGGACTGGAATATCTGACAAACGTAATGAAGCGTCGTTGTACAGCCTTCCTGTTATCCGATTTCATTGATCAGGGGAACTTTAAGAATGCAATGACTATCGCCAACCGGAAACATGATATGGTGGCTATCCAGGTGTATGACCGCAGGGTAGAGGAACTGCCGGCTATCGGTTTGATGAAAATAAAGGATGCTGAGACCGGACATGAGCAGTGGATTGATACTTCGTCGCGTGCCGTTCGTCGTGCTCATCACGACTGGTGGGTGAATAAACAGGTGGAACTGAACGAAACATTCACTAAGAGCAATGTCGATAATGTGTCGGTACGCACCGATCAGGACTATGTCAAAGCATTGATGAATTTGTTTGCGAAACGAAATTAATCGGAAAAATGAAAAGATATCTATTTCTGATAACCCTATTGGGGATGTTGACTGGCAAGGCAGTGGCTCAGTCGGTAACAGTGGATGCTACCATTGACTCTCTGCAAATTTATATCGGTGACCAGGCGAAGATTAAACTTCAGGTAGCCTTGGATGCCGATAAACGGGCTATTTTCCCTGTTTATACGGATACACTGGTAAGCGGTGTGGAGATTATAGATGTTGCAAAGCCGGATACGCAGTATATAAATGATGATAAACGAATGCTGATTACGCAGGAGTATACTGTTACATCATTTGACTCGGCATTGTATTATCTGCCACCGATGGAAGTATTGGTGGATAATAAGGCATATCGTTCGAAGGCATTAGCACTGAAGGTATATTCGATGAATGTGCCATTGGATCCAGAGAATCCGGAACAGTTTTTTGGTCCGAAGACAGTAATGCAACCTCCTTTTGTGTGGGAAGATTGGTATGGGATTATCACCTGTGGCATATTGCTTATTCCGATTGCATTATTACTTATCTATCTGATCATGCGTATCTGTGACAATAAACCTATTATCCGTAAGGTAAAGGTTGAACCGAAGTTACCTCCGCATCAGATGGCGATGAAAGAAATAGAGCGTATCAAAGGGGAAAAAGTATGGCAAAAGGGACAGCCGAAGGAGTATTACACGGAATTGACAGATACTTTGCGTACGTATATTAAAGAGCGTTTTGGTTTCAATGCTTTGGAAATGACCTCTTCGGAGATTATAGAAAAGCTGCTTGAAATGCAAGATAAAGAAGCTATTACAGATTTACGTTCTCTTTTTGAGACTGCCGATTTGGTGAAGTTCGCTAAACATAATCCGTTGATGAACGAAAATGATGCGAATCTGATCAATGCCATCGAATTTATCAATGAAACCAAGGAGAAAGAAGTGGAGAATGCAAAACCGCAACCCACTGAAATTACTATCATTGAGAAACGCTCATTGCGTACTAAAATATTGCTGGGCATAGGCATCGTAGTATTGTCGGTTGCCTTGATTGGTTCGTTCGTTTATATTGGAATGCAGTTATACAATTATTTTGCATGATAGCAAAATTTAAGGGTAACTCCAATCTTAAATAGTAAATTGTTAAATAGTAAATACAATGGTTTTTGCCAATATTGAATATTTGTTTTTGCTGCTGTTGCTTATACCTTATATAGTATGGTATATTATGAAGCGGAGGAATAATGAAGCTACACTTCAGATTTCGGATGCTCGTGTATATGCTCATACGCCGAAGAGTTATAAGAACTATTTGTTGCATGTGCCTTTTATGTTACGGATTATTGCTTTGGCATTGATTATCGTAGTGTTGGCGCGTCCTCAAACTACTAATAGCTGGCAAAACAGTGAAATTGAAGGTATAGATATTATGATGGCCATCGACGTATCTACCAGTATGCTGGCAGAGGATTTGAAACCGAATCGTCTGGAAGCTGCTAAAGATGTGGCTGCGGAGTTTATCAATGGTCGGCCCAATGATAATATCGGTATAACTTTATTTGCCGGTGAAAGTTTTACGCAATGTCCGTTGACGGTGGATCATGCAGTGCTTCTGAATCTGTTTCAAGGCATTAAGTGTGGTATTATTGAAGATGGAACAGCAGTTGGTATGGGTATTGCTAATGCCGTTACCCGTTTGAAAGACAGTAAAGCGAAGTCTAAAGTAATCATTCTGTTGACGGATGGTACAAATAATAAAGGAGATATATCTCCGCTGACTGCGGCAGAAATAGCTAAGAGTTTTGGTATCCGGGTTTATACAATTGGTGTAGGTACAAACGGAATGGCTCCGTATCCTTATCCGGTGGGTAACACTGTGCAGTATGTTAATCTGCCGGTGGAGATTGATGAAAAGACACTGACGCAGATTGCGGCTACCACAGAAGGTAATTATTTCCGTGCCACCAGTAATTCTAAGCTGAAAGAGGTATATGAGGAGATCGATAAGCTGGAGAAAACCAAGTTGAATGTGAAGGAATACAGCAAGCGCCAGGAAGAATACCGTTGGTTTGCTTTGGCGGCATTCTTGTGCGTGTTACTTGAAGTATTGCTTCGTAATTCTATCTTGAAGAAGATACCTTAAAACAATGCATTAATTGTAAATTACTAAATTGTACATAGAAAGATGTTTCGATTTGAAGAACCTACATATTTATACCTGTTGCTCCTGTTGCCTTTCCTGGCGGCTTTCTACCTGTACTCCAATTATCGGAGACGGAAAGCGATCCGCAAGTTTGGCGATCCGGTGCTAATGGCGCAGTTGATGCCGGATGTATCTAAATATCGTCCGGATGTGAAGTTTTGGCTGGTGTTTGCTGCAATCGGACTGTTTGCTGTATTGCTGGCGCGTCCGCAGTTTGGCTCTAAGTTGGAGACTGTGAAACGTCAGGGAGTAGAGGTAATGATTGCGTTGGATATTTCTAACTCTATGTTGGCACAAGATGTACAACCCAGTCGTCTGGAGAAAGCCAAGAGACTGGTAGCACAGTTGGTTGACAAAATGGAGAATGATAAGGTAGGCATGATTGTGTTTGCTGGTGATGCCTTTACACAGTTGCCTATTACAAGCGATTATATTTCTGCCAAGATGTTTTTGGAATCTATTAATCCATCGTTGATATCCAAGCAGGGTACGGCTATCGGTGCAGCTATTAATCTGGCTACCCGCAGTTTTACACCCCAGGAAGGAGTAGGGCGTGCCGTCATCGTTATTACTGACGGTGAAAACCATGAAGGCGGAGCTGTGGAAGCTGCCAAGGCTGCTGCAGAAAAAGGTATTCAAGTCAGTGTTCTGGGTGTGGGTATGCCTGATGGTGCACCTATCCCTGTAGAAGGAACCAATGACTTCCGCCGTGACCGTGATGGAAACGTGGTTGTAACCCGCTTGAATGAGCAGATGTGTCAGGAAATAGCTCAGGCAGGAGATGGGATTTATGTGCGTGTAGACAATTCAAATGCTGCACAAAAGGTGATTGCTCAAGAGATTAATAAAATGGCAAAAGCGGATGTGGAAACACAGGTTTATACAGAGTTCAACGAACAATTCCAGGCTGTTGCATGGATTATATTGTTACTGTTGTTGGCTGAAATGCTGATTTTGGAACGTAAAAACCCGTTATTCCGTAATATCCATCTGTTTAAAAAGGAAGAAAGGTATGATGATGAGAAATAGAACTATCGGAATTATCTTGCTGCTACTGACGGCTATTTCAGTTTCTGCACAGAAAGCGGAACGCGACTATATTCGTAAGGGAAACCGTGCTTATAAAGATAGTACGTATGTAAATGCTGAAGTGAATTATCGGAAGGCTATTGATGTGAATCCGAAGTCAGCGATATCCATGTATAATCTGGGTAATACGCTTATGCAACAGAATAAGTTGCAGGAGGCTATGGAGCAGTTTGTTGCTGCCACTAAAATGGAGAAAGATAAGGGTAATCTTGCTCAAATCTATCATAATATGGGAGTAATATTCCACTCCGGTAAGGATTATGCTAAAGCTGTGGAAGCATACAAAGAGTCGCTTCGTAATAATCCGAAAGATAACGAGACGCGTTATAACTTGGCTTTGGCTCAGAAAATGCTGAAAGATCAGGAACAGAATCAGCAGAATCAAGACCAGAACCAAGATCAGAATCAGGACAAAAAGGAGCAGGAAAAAGAACAAGATAAAGACAAACAAGACCAAAATCAACAAGATCAGCAGAACCAGGATCAACAGCAGCAACCTCCTCAGCCACAAGAAAATCAGATGTCAAAGGAAAATGCTGAACAGCTTTTGAAGTCGGTGATGCAGGATGAGAAAGATGTACAGGATAAGGTGAAGAAACAGCAAGTTATCCAAGGTGGTCGTTTGGAAAAGGACTGGTAAATAATAAAAGATACGATAATATATGAGAAAATTAATTTTCTTATGGATAGCACTGGTAGTAGTCAGTCTGCAAGCTTTGGCTAATGACAAGGTGTCATTTACCGCGTCAGCTCCTGATGCTGTAGCGGTGGGTGACCAGTTCAGACTGGCATATACAGTGACTACACAGAAGGTGAGAGATTTCCGTGCTCCTTCTATTAAGGGGTTTGACGTACTGATGGGCCCTAGTCGCTCTCAGCAAAGTAGTATGCAAATAGTTAATGGGGTATCGACCTCAACCAGCAGTATTACTTTCACTTATATACTGATGGCTACTGCTGAGGGTAGTTTCACAATTCCGGGAGCTACAATTACAGCCGATGGTAATCAGATGGTTTCTAATTCTGTGCAAATCAAGGTTCTGCCAGCAGATCAGGCCGGAGCAGCTTCTTCAGGCGGAGGTAATAGTAGCCAGCAGGGCAATACCAGTCGTGCTTCTTCAAGAACTTCTGTTTCCAATCAGGATCTCTTTATTTTGCCTACTATTAGTAAGGCCAATGTGTATGAACAAGAAGCATTCTTGCTGACTTATAAAATTTACACTCTGGTTGACCTTCGCGGTTTTGACAATGTAAAACTTCCTGATTTTAAAGGGTTTCATTCACAAGAAGTCGAACTTCCGGGTGATAGAAAATGGAGCTTGGAACATTATAAAGGGCGGAATTATCAAACTACCGTTTATCGGCAATTTGTGTTGTTTCCACAGCAGTCTGGTAATTTGACTATTGATCCGGCACGTTTTGATGCTTCTATTGCTAAAGCTACTCAAGTATCTGATCCATTTGAAGCTTTCTTTAATGGTGGCAGTAACTACATTGAAGTCAAAAAGACATTGATGACACCGAAACTAACTGTAGATGTAAAACCCTTACCAGGCGATAAACCTGCTGATTTTTCCGGTGGAGTGGGAGAGTTTAGCATTTCTTCTTCCATTAATAGTACTAATGTAAAGACAAACGATGCTGTAACTATTAAACTTGTCATTTCCGGTACAGGCAATTTGAAGTTAATAGGTGATCCTGAGGTGAAATTTCCGGATGACTTCGAGGTATATGACCCTAAAGTTGATAATAAATTCAGGCTGACAAGTGCAGGGCTTTCGGGTAGTAAGGTTATTGAATATCTGGCTATTCCACGCAATGCCGGAACATTTAAAATACCAGCGGTGAAATTCAGCTATTTTGATATCAAATCCCGTACTTATAAGATATTGACTACCGAAGAGTATGAATTGCATGTAGAGAAAGGTGAAGGAAATGCAGCGCAAACTATTGCTAACTTTACGAATAAAGAGGATTTGAAAGTCTTGAATGAGGATATTCGCTTCATCAAGCAAAATGATGTGACGCTTTCTCAAAAGGGAGACTTCTTCTTTGACTCTATGTTATATTGGTTGCTCTATTTAGTACCTGGCGTTGCGTTTATCATTTTCTTTATCATTTACCGTAAGCAGATAGCTGCTAATGCTAATGTTGCGAAAATGCGTACGAAAAAGGCAAATAAGATTGCTGTTAAACGTATGAAGTTAGCTGGTAAGTTGTTGGCTGAGAATAAAAAAGATGTTTTCTATGACGAAGTCTTGAAGGCTCTTTGGGGATATATAAGCGATAAATTGAATATTCCGGTTTCTCGACTTTCAAAAGATAATATTGAAGAGGAACTTCGTAAATATGGAGTGGAGGATGCTTTGATTAAAGAATTCCTGGCTGCATTGAATGATTGTGAGTTTGCCCGTTTTGCTCCTGGCGATGATAATCAGGCTATGGATAAAGTCTATTCGGCTTCATTAGCAGTAATAAGTAAAATGGAGAATTCGATTAAACATTAATTAGGAGGTTATATGATGAAAAAGATACTGTTTTTTACTTTTGTTGGCCTGTTAATGGCATTGACCTCTTCTGGACAGACTGCATCGGATACATTACAACAAGCGAATGATTCGGTAACAATAGGTTCACACACTGAATTCTCAGCTGCTGCGCAAGAGAATAGTGTGACAAAAGCAGAAGGAGATAGCGCATACGTGAAGAATGATTATGCCTCTGCTATTCAGATATATGAAGCTCTGCTGAAAGAAGGAGAAGCGGCTGAGGTATACTATAACTTAGGAAATAGCTACTATAAGGCTGGTGATATAGCAAAAGCCATTTTAAATTATGAGCGTGCACTTTTAATACAGCCAGGCAATGCTGATATTCGGGCTAATTTAGAGATTGCTCGTGCAAAAACGATTGATAAAGTGATCCCTGTACCCGAGGTTTTCTTTGTATCTTGGACGAAATCATTGATTAATTGTTTGAGTGTGGATGCTTGGGCAAAGGTAGGCGTCGTTTGTTTCTTTTTGTTGCTTGCATCTCTTTATTTCTTCTTCTTTTCCAAGCAAATCGTGTGGAAGAAAATAGGATTTATTGCAGGGATAGTATTTCTGGTGTTAGTTTTATTAGCGAATGTCTTTGCTTTTCAACAAAAAAATGAGCTATTGAATCGTAACAATGCTATCGTACTAACTCCAAGTGTAACAGTACGTAGTACTCCGAGTGAAAGTGGCACCAGTTTGTTCATATTGCATGAGGGACGGAAGGTTGAAATTAAAGATAACTCCATGCGTGAATGGAAAGAAATCCGCTTAGAGGATGGTAAAGTAGGATGGGTACCTGCGTCATCTGTTGAAGTTATCTGATAGATATAATTCTTTCATAATAAGATAGTTAATAATAGAAAGAAGCCTGTTGAAAGGGAAAATACAAATCTCCTTTTGACAGGCTTCTTTATTTTTGTAAAAAAGACACCGAAATAGTTTGTTTTATCTTTTTTTTTCCTTAAGTTTATAGCGTGATAAGTGAAACTCACAGAGTTATTAACCATTAAATTTATAAATATGAGAACAATAACATTTAATGAACTTCGCAGAATTAAAGATTCATTACCTACTGGTAGTATGCATAGAATAGCCGATGAGCTCGGATTGAACGTCGATACAGTTAGAAATTTTTTTGGCGGTCATAATTTTAAGGAGGGTAAGAGTGTTGGGATACATTTAGAGCCTGGTCCGGATGGTGGTTTGGTTATGTTGGATGATACTACTGTCCTTGATAGAGCTCTAAAAATTCTAGATGAAATGAATGCCAGTGCTGAGCCTGTTCGAGCTTAAGAAAAGAAAGTTATAAATGAATCCCAATTGATAGACAAACAATTGGGATTTCTTATTTGTTTATAAAGTAAAAACAGTTGATTATGGAAGACAAGTTAGTAACCTTAGCTATTCTGACTTATGCAAAAGCTCAGATATTGAAGAATGTGCTTGAAAATGAAGGTATTGAAACCTATATTCATAATGTAAATCAAATACAACCTGTAGTGTCTTCAGGTGTGCGCTTACGTATAAAAGAAAGCGATCTACCGCGTGCATTGAAGATAACTGAGAGCTCTGCTTGGCTTTCTGAAGAGGTAGTGGGAGGGAAGTCACCCAAAGTAGAAAAGGAGAGTAATAAGGTCTTAATTCCTGTAGACTTTTCTAATTATTCAATGAAGGCATGTGAGTTTGGTTTTAATTTTGCTCAGAATATGGGAGCGGAAGTTGTGCTGCTTCATGTTTACTTTACACCAATCTATACCACGTCATTACCTTATGGAGACGTTTTTAATTATCAGCTAACAGATGATGAAAATGTAAAAAACATATTACAAAAAGTTCATGCAGACTTAAATACTTTATCTGACAAGGTAAAAGCAAAAGTAGCTTCAGGAGAGTTTCCGAATATAAAATATAGTTGTGTATTGCGTGAAGGTATTCCAGAAGAGGAAATTCTTCGTTATTCGAAGGAATATCGGCCACGTATTGTGATTATGGGGACTCGTGGTAAAAATCAGAAAGATATAGATTTAATTGGTAGTGTAACTGCTGAGGTAATTGAGCGAAGCCGCGTACCAGTTTTAGCCATTCCGGAGAATACTCCATTTAAACAGCTGGCAGAAGCTAAACGTATTGCATTTATCACCAATTTTGATCAACGGGATTTAATCGCATTTGATTCTTTGATTGCTGCTTTAAAGCCATTTCATTTCTCTGTATCTTTGATTCATCTGTCAGATGTTAAGGACACTTGGAATGAAATTAAATTAGGTGGTATTAAGGAATATTTTCAAAAACAGTATCCGGACCTGGAAATTCATTATGATGTTGTGATGAATGATGATTTCTTGAACAGCTTAGATAATTACATAAAAACTAATCATATTGATATAATTACGTTGACTACTTATAAACGCAATATATTCTCTCGCTTATTTAATCCAGGTATTGCTCGGAAGATGATTTTTCATTCCGATACACCGCTGTTAGTTATTTATGGACGCCCAAGCTAAAGTAAATAGCGCGAGCATTTCAAATTAATAATCACTATTAAGCTATTATTTTATGGGGGAAATCCCTAAAAATGAATAGGGATTTCCCTACCGCCGTGAGAAACCCCTATTACTATAGTGAATATTATAAGTATTTTTACATTATTATTGGTAACTATGATAATGTTGCGCCGCCTATTGCTCCGGCTATTGCAGATAGTATATTAATGGCTATCTGTATAACTTTTTTCCAAAATGCTGATTTTGCCATTATGTGAATTGAATAAATGATTTATCCTTAAGTTTAATACATGAGGCGTCTTCTGCATCACCTAATGGGTCACCATCAACCGTAAATGATATATCGTTAGTAGTTACTACTAAATCTTTAGTAGATACATTTGCAGCCGCAGAACCGTCTGCTTTTTGGAAAGTGATAGTAGTAACATCCGCTCCGATTGAAGTTCCGGTAATTTTCCAATTAGTAGCTTCATCTTTAGCAACCGTTATAGCTTTACCACCAGCAGTCTCAGCCAATACAGCCGTTATACGTGTTGTACCCGACATAACTTTTAGATCGGAAACAGGAGGTATGGGATTATCAGATGATTTCCATTCTCCCGTTAAAAACTTGTTTTCGTATCCAGTCTTTTTTACTCTGTAAATAATATCCGGGTTAGCTGTGGCGTAAGTACTTACAGCCGCGTTTATCTCTGTAATCGTTGCAGATGAAGCATTTGGAATTAAACTTTCTATAGCCGATTCTAAGCCTACCTTATTTAATTTATAAAAGTAGTTTCCTTGGCTGCCAAACTTACTTTTATCGAACGAGGCGTTAATATCCGCGCGATGAGCACCGATAAACATAGAGATGAGTTTAAAGCGAGCTTCAAATTCGGACATACCATCACCCCTTGTGATAGTGCGAGGGCCGACTTTTTCGGATATGATAGTTCTACCACGGACGGTACGAAACGTTAAGTTTCCGGCTGATTTCCGCCCTTTTCCTACAGCCAAGCTTCTGATTATTGCCATATATAGATGATTCTTCGGGGAAAGCAGTGTATATCTGTGTCCGAAGTACGGCAAAGGTGCAAATTATAGCGGTGCCGACCAAATGCCATTCATGTGCTTACAATGTGGTTAGATGGTTACAATATGATAGTTATATTCTGCTTTTTGTTTCTTTTTGTAAATTGCAAACAGAGTGATACGTTTTATATCATTAACTTTTTTAACTTTCGTTGAGCATTTGAGTAGCGGCGTGGCGTAGCCCGCCGCGTAAAAGTCTGCCGGGGAAAAACCGTAGTTCGGGACAAGAGAAGCAGCGGAAGCCCACACACGACCGAAGCCGCGCAGCGGCTACAAAGGCTGTCCTCGGAAACGCGACCCTTGGCGGGGGAGCGAAGCGGGGGGGAACCCCCTAAGAAATAGTAGGATGTTGGGACGGCTGCAGCCCTCCCACGCGAGAACCGGAAGCCCACAAGGCAGCGCGGGAGGGCGGCGGCTTGGGGGGTAGGGGCCCCACAAGAGGGAGCCGCCCGGCTATGGACTAACTTTTCCCGCGCGGGGGCTTGCTGGACGGGGGTGCCTAAAGGCACCCCCAGGACGGCAAGCCGTGAACCCTCCAAAGTAAATGAATGTTCAATCTGAGCGGCAAGATGCCGCACCCACGGGGGGAGCGACCAAAGGGAGCGGGGGGCGTCCCCCCTAAGAGAAAGATTAAAGCTGCCACCCATGCCGAACGGATGGGCGCACCGACGCGGGGGAGGCTGTAAGGCCCCCCGCAGGAGATGCGCCCAAACTATATGCCGGATGGTTAGGGCAGTTTCGGGCGGAGCCCGTGCCCTGTAGAAAATCGGACTTTAAGGACACCTATATCCGCCGACCGTTCCGACAGGGGCGGCGGTGAATACATAAGTTCGTGGATAAAGAGGTTGTTTGATGTGTAATCAGGTTAGGGATATGACACCGAGGTAATGTAACAGGTAGAGTATCGCGCTGATGATGGCGCCGATCAATGCGCCAACGTTGCCGTTTCCGAGTAATTTTCGGGAGTAGTTTTCGTGATAATTGCGCTTCTTTGGTTCCTGATAACGATATTTATTTTTTCTTCTGATTTTCATAATGCAAAAATAATACTTTATAGGGTTCGGCGGTTCGGAAATGTGCAATAAATGGGGCAAATGGTGGAATAGGAGCAAAATAGGGGTGGTACTACTTAACCACCCCGGGAGCTATGCAGTCGGATGCGTTAGCGGGTTGGAGGGAGGCGACCGAATATATCAGTTTCATCGGGCGACTGGATACAGACGTAACGCCATATTCGCCAAGCCCGTAGAATGTACGGAGCATGGAGGTAAAAGGAATAGAATGTATCGCCCAAGATGGTTTCTCGACTTGTGCGGTAGGGGATTCCGGCGACTGATAGATACTGTTTATATAGCATCATGCGGCGGGGTGATTCGGTTATTATTGTTTTCATTGTGATGGGGTTTGATTAATATTCCTCGCTTCGCTACGGGGTGGTACAGTGTTGAAACATTGCGTATTACAGAAGAATTCGCCGTATAGTTTCGTTCGGTACATCATCGAAACGTTGACAATATTGTCGTATGTTGACGTTGCACCAAGGAAGTAAACGTTGTACGGTATCTTCATAATGTACGCGGTACGCCATATAGGCCATGCGCTTAAAGGTTTGACGGAATCGAATGTCGTGTATCCATATTTCGGCAACTAAGGGCGCGGGGATGGAAGACGCTATTTCGTTGAGTTCGACGGCTTGGAGGACTATCCAGTTGCAGTAATCGTTGTAGTCCTGAAAGGGGGCGTACGGGTTTTGCGACTGACGGGAGGTAGCCTCAGACTGGTATTTATACTTTAATTTGTTTTCCATAATATTTACATTAAGGGTTAAAAAAAATGTTCGCCGGGATGGCGGAAAATCCGATAGCCCAAGTATAGGGCTATCAGAATGAGTATTATTTCAATCATGGCTATTGATTTTTTCTCTACTTTTCAATTCCTCGAAAACATGAATCTGAAGTAGCGTTAATCTCAGAATCTCATCAGAATCCGTAATTGAATAAACATACTTTCGCAGAATACTCAAAGAGCCACACAGATGATCTAACAGGGCGTTTAAATCATCATCACTCATTGAAGCAAATAAAATTGTGTCTAAATCTTTCATAACTTTAATTTTTAATGATTAATGATAAATTATTTTTACAGGAAGCGCACACAGCGCAGCCCCCCAATTTTTTTTCTTTTCTTTTTCTGAACATTCTCTTGAGATAAGACGGATACCGGGAAAGGAATTTTTCAGGAATACTCTTTTTATTGATACCTTAAAGCCGATTTATCGGCGGTTAAAAGATAAGATATAATAAATCAATAAAAAGGAAGATTCCTGAAAAATAGTGTAACGGTCCTTTCCCGGTATCCGGCTTATCTCTTTCTTTGTGCAGAAAAAGGGAAGAAAAAAAATTGGTATCCACAAGGAGTAGTAACTTATGACTGTACATAACGGTCAAGTTTCTGGGCAATTGGCGACCCCCGCAAGGGGCTGACCGCATCGACCCCGGGACGAGGAGCCACGGCACCGCAGACACGGATAGGGCGCAGCGGGCAGAGGCGGGACTATCTTTATTTCTGAGTAAAGATGATGGTATAGCCGTTGTAAATCTTTATTCTTAATTTGTCACTGTCTGACTTTATTAGTTTGGCTATACATTTCTTTAGGTTGCGCTCTGAAACTGCTTTGCATAGACCGGAAACGCCCAATAATCGGTCTACAAATATGCCGCGTTCGTTCTTTCCGTACAATCTGATACGAAAATTGCGGTTTATATACTTTCTGAGTTCATTATTTATAAGCATATGTTACTATGTTTTATGTATGCCTCCGCGCTTCGCTTGGGGTAATACGGTAAGAAACATTGCGTGTTGCACGGGGTACGTTACCAAATGAAATCCGGCGGCGTGAGGTCGGGGACTGTGGCGTATAGGGTTTCCGCTTCTTCGAGTGTTATAGGCGGGTATTCGTAAAAGAGATTGTATAGGGCATCTGATGAGATTTCTCGCCGGGCGCGGGAGGCTGTTTCGAGTGCTCCAAAGTAAAGAACATCTTCGTGATTGATATGTTTTTGTCCCATTAGATTATTGAGATATTGAGTGTAACGTTGGGCGGCAAGGGTCTGAGTTTTTTTGCCCTGAAGTTCTTGCAGGAACTCCATAGCTGAGAGTAGACCAAGACGGCGGGGTTCGGAAAGGTCGGTATATTCGCGGGAGAGTTTCTGTAGTTTATTGTAGCATATCTTTTCCATACGTCCGGTATCGGCGGCACCGGAGCAATAGTATGGTTTTGAGGTGATAGCGGGGGCGGATTCGAATAGTTGTAAATGTTTGTAATTGCGGGTTTGTTTCTGACCTGTATTTATACGAAAATCAAATACTTTGGCGGCATAGATATAGAACAGTTTGTTTATCTGTGGGGCATGTTCGAGATAGAGAGGAGAGAGGCGAAAAAGTTCGCCTGTAGACATGTTAAGTATGTCGGTACCCTCACATTTGATGGATATTTCAAAACGCCATACACGTTTTTTTACATATTCTGATAACCCATCGTTTTCCGTTTTACGTTTTTTTTCTTTGGGCGTCAGGTGGTTAAGGTTGGAGTTATCTATCTGATACTCTATGCCGTTTTCTTCCCACATTTTGCGTATCCACGGTTTATCTTTGACCTCAATAAGCTCCTGTGTCTTGTCGTAGAGATAGGCACCGATTTTTGCGCTGGGTGAGCCCCAACGTATTGAGTTTAAGGATGCTACGGAGGATGAGCTACGGGTTCCATGTAGGGTGAAACGGGAGCTTCCGTTGCGGATGATATGACCGGGTTGTAGGGGTTCGTTGCTGACAAATTGACGTATGAAGCGGCCGGGGTCGCGACCGTCATGCAGAGCGTTGCAGTCGTAGCATATATCCAGCCGCGTGATACCTTTGTAGTTCATTGAGAGGGATTCTTGGATAGCGTATAGAATGTTGATATATTGACCGCAATAGAGTATTCGGTTGGAAAGTTTTACGCATGTTGCGCGAGGGTGAATTACGGAAGTACGAGGGGTTTGTTGAATCGTAGCGGCGGGATGATTTTTGTAATATACGGTAAAAATGTCTTTAAATTGGGACGTTTCGTGATTTTCCTTTTTAACTGTGAAATTGTAACCGCGGGCGTTATAATTTCCTTCGGTTATTGTGGCCGCATGGCAGAACGTTTGCAACCAATCGACTGAAATACAGAATCTTTCCATAATATTCACTTTTTGAGTTAATGAAAAAGGCAGACCGAAATCTGCCTTATGCAATACGCATAGTTTACCGCTGTACCGTTCACCAACAACACCACTTGTTTAGCTATCTCTCGGCGGCGTCACAAAGATAGCAAGCAGGAATGAGAAATAATCAGTATTATGTTTAATATGTAGTGCTAATATTCATTGGACCAGATTATTATGCTTCCCTATTATAAAAAAATAGTATTTAGTAAGAAGCTCTTAAAAAATAAAAAGCCTAATCAACCATGTTGATTAGGCTTTTTATTAAAAAATATTGGTGTGTTTATTGAACCATTTTTTCGATTTCTTCGAATTCAGGTCCCATATCCAAATTGTAGTATACCCGGTATAAACCATTCAGCCATAAATCTTTTTGGTCAGGCTTCAATGCTCTTGCTTTTTCATAGCAAGGTTTTGCTTTTTCATAGAAAGCTTTCAAAGTTGCCTGATCTTCTTTATACTTAGGATCATTTACATCTGCTGTTGCTTTCTCTGAGAAGTCTTGTGCTTGCAGACAGTAGATCAAACCTAAATTAGAAAATGCTTCTGCGTAGTTAGGATCTATTTCTGTTGTCTTAGTATAATACTTGATAGCATTATTGAGTGCATCTGCAGCTTCTTGCTCTTTCTTTTCATTTTTCAGGTTAGTGTACATATTATGATAAAGATATCCTTTTACATACAGATAGAATGTATTATTAGGATCTTTAGCCAACATGTCATCAGCAAACTGCATAGCTTCATCGTATTTATTATTATTGCTATAATAATCAATCAAATGACCGAAGAAGAATGAATGTTGAGGGTATTTCTGCAAACCTTCTTTTAAAGAAGCAACCCACTTTACAGTATCACCTTGTGCTTTTAAAGCTGTAGAGATGAATTCCATTGCATACTGACCTACTTCCTTATCATTCTGTGCATAAGGAGCATATTTCAGAACGCTAGGGTAATCTTCCATTTTAGCTGCTGCCAAACTTGCATAATATGCAATCTGTGGTAAAATAGTATCTGTCTGCAGGAAATTTTCCTTTTCAAACATAGGATTTTGAGCTATTTCAATGTAAGTTCCAAAGAAATCTAATGCTTCTTTGTTCTTCTCTAAGTTATAATATTGAATACCGCCATTGATCAAGTTTGGGCGTTCTGCTACAATAGCAGCAGCATTGGGTTTTCTGTACTTGTTCTTGATTTTTCCCTTTTCATTTGGAACCTGTGCCAGTTCATCACATTTGAGGTAGTACTTACACATGTTTAATGCACTGTTGTATACCTTAAGAGTATCATAAGGTTTTCTCAAAAATGCGTCTTTCATTTCCTCCTCATTAATCCTTTTTTGAATAAAACCGGCTACATCCCAAGTGTCGGCATTATCCTTTGTTTCAGGATTAGTCAAGGCTTGATTGATGAGCTGTTCGGCCTTATTAAAGTTCGGCTTTACTTCATTCGCAATGCTTTTAGCTTCTTTCACAGTCTTTTCTTGAGCGAAAGTGAAGCCTGCAGCGAGCAATAAAATCACTGAAAATAATACTCTTTTCATGATAGTTGTAAAATTAAAATTAATATTATGTCTATTCTTCATCTTCATTATTGACTTCATTATCAGAGTTATAGTCTTTCTCCTCTCCTTCTACTTCATTTATAGTAGGCGGAATTGGAGAATTTTCATCATCAACAGGAATTTCATCTTCCATACTTTCTGATGTAACCTTACATACTGAACCGATCTCATCGTTTCTCTTTTCAAGATTGATCAGACGAACACCCTGGGTAGCACGACCCATAATACGGACATCAGCAACTTTCAGACGAATGGTGATACCAGATTTATTGATAATCATCAAGTCATTATCATCTGTTACAGACTTAATTGTTACCAATTTACCTGTTTTATCGGTGATATTCATCGTCTTAACACCCTTACCGCCACGATTAGTCTTACGGTAGTCTTCGATATCAGAACGTTTGCCATAGCCTTGTTCAGAAACCACCATAATGGTTTCTGCTTCAGGATCTTTGATGCAAATCATTCCAACGACTTCATCCTGCCCGTCTTCGTCAAGCGTCATACCACGCACACCGGTTGCAGTACGTCCCATAACGCGTACAGCACTTTCGTGGAAGCGAATAGCACGTCCATTACGATTGGCAATGATAATTTCGTTGTCACCGTTAGTCATACGTACTTCGATAACGCGGTCGTCCTCACGGATAGTAATAGCGTTTACACCATTCTGGCGAGGGCGGGAATACTGTTCAAGTAATGTCTTCTTAATAACACCATTCTTGGTACAGAATAAGACATAATGACTGTTGATGAAGTCTGTGTCAGAAAGGTTCTTCACACGCAGATATGCATTTACAGCATCGTCTGAATCAATATTCAGCAAGTTTTGGATGGCACGTCCCTTGGAATTCTTGGTACCTTCAGGGATTTCATATACTTTGAGCCAATAGCACTTACCCTTTTGAGTAAAGAACATCATGGTATTGTGCATGGTTGCCGGATATATGTGTTCAATGAAGTCTGCATCGCGGGTATCTGTACCCTTGGAGCCTACTCCACCACGGTTTTGAGCACGGAACTCACTCAACGGAGTACGTTTAATATAGCCCATATGAGAAATGGTAATAATCATTTCGTCATCTGCATAGAAATCTTCCGGATTGAATTCTTCGGATGAGTAAACAATTTCAGAACGACGTTCATCTCCGTATTTTGCTTTTACTTCAATTAATTCATCAGTAATAACTTTGCGGCAAAGTTCGTCATTCGAAAGAATTTCTTCGTAATAAGCAATCATCTTCATTACTTCTTCATATTCAGCATGCAGCTGATCCTGCATCAGTCCGGTCAATTGGCGCAAACGCATTTCTACGATGGCACGAGACTGAATTTCAGTTAATTGGAAGCGTTCTATCAAACCGGCAATAGCATCATTAGGCGTCTTTGCAGCACGGATGATACGGATTACTTCATCGATATTATCTGATGCTATGATTAATCCTTCCAATATATGAGCGCGTTCTTTAGCCTTACGCAAGTCATATTGAGTACGACGGATAACCACCTCATGGCGATGTTCTACGAAGTACTTAATCATGTCTTTTAGATTCAGCAAACGAGGACGTCCGTGTACCAATGCTACGTTGTTCACACTGAAAGAAGTCTGTAACAACGTCATTTTATAGAGCTTATTCAAGACTACGCTGGCGTTAGCATCACGTTTGATATCAATCACGATACGCATACCTTCACGGTCAGACTCATCATTGGCATTGGAGATACCCTCTATCTTCTTATCATTGGCTAAATCAGCGATATTCTTGATCAGTTCCGCCTTATTGACACCATACGGGATTTCCGTGATGACAATTTTGTCATGTGTAGAACTGGTTTCAATTTCTGCTCTTGCACGCATGATAACGCGACCGCGACCTGTAAGATATGCCTCGCGTACGCCACTCATACCATATATATATCCTCCTGTTGGGAAATCGGGAGCTTTCACATAGTTCATCAACTCCTCTATCTCGATATCGTTGTTCTCGATGTATGCGATGCAAGCATCAATAACCTCTGAAAGGTTGTGGGTAGGCATATTGGTTGCCATACCTACAGCAATACCAGATGCACCGTTTACCAAAAGGTTTGGAATACGGGTAGGCATAACGGTAGGCTCCTGCAAAGAATCGTCGAAATTGCTCTGCATATCAACGGTTTCTTTGTCGAGGTCTTGCATCATATCTTCACCAATCTTGCGCAAGCGACACTCGGTGTAACGCATAGCTGCTGCGCTATCGCCGTCTACCGAACCATAGTTACCCTGGCCATCTACCACCATGTAACGCATTGCCCAAGGCTGTGCCATACGAACTAATGCACCGTAAACGGAAGAGTCACCATGCGGGTGATACTTACCCAATACTTCACCTACAACTCTGGCTGATTTTTTATAAGGTTTATCAGACGTATTTCCCAGTCCCATCATTCCGAAGAGAATTCTACGGTGGACAGGCTTAAAACCATCTCTAACATCCGGAAGGGCACGCGAAACGATGACCGACATGGAGTAGTCAATGTACGATGACTTCATTTCCTCCTCGATGTTAATCTTTATAATTCTGTCTTGTTCAAGCATTTAAAAAGATTATTAATTATACATACTTTGGTTCATAAAAAACCACGCTAAAGTACTGCTTTTTTACGATATACAAAAGTTTTCGCCCATAAACTTTATTTCAGAACCATTCTCTCACCTACTTTGTTCTTATAATATATAAATAAGGTATTAATAAGGAGCTTTTTCCCTAGAATGAAAGCACTTTAGTATGATACTGGTGAACGGATATTAAACTGTGGCACGGGTTTTGTATATAAATAATAAATAAAACGATGAAATACGTACTGGAAATTATAAATGCGTATCTTTGTATTAAGTAACACCTTAGAATAAGGAAGGAGAATATTAAGTATGAATAATCAGTTTTCACAAAGAGTTTCTGACATTATCACTTACAGCAAGGAGGAAGCTAACAGGCTGAAAAATAGATATATCGGTCCGGAGCATCTTCTACTCGGCATGTTGCGAGACGGCGGAGGGAAAGCTATAGAAATATTGCAGAAACTGGATATAGACCTAAACAGGGTTAAGAAACGCCTGGAAGGTTTTTTAAAAGAGATTGAAGATGACAACTTGTTGCCCGATGCAGACATTCCATTGTCTCCGATGGCAGCTAAGATATTGAAAATGTGTATACTCGAGGCTCGTCTGCTGAAGAGTGCCACTGCTGATACTGAACATGTATTGCTGGCTATTTTGAAAGACGGTAATAATTTGGCCGCTACGGTATTGGAAGAAGATAATATAGATTATAAGTCGGTGTTCGAACAGCTTTCCATGAAAGCCAGCCCTAACGCAGGTATGGGATTTACGGAAGATGATGACGAGGAAGAAGAGGAAATGAATATGTCTTCACGCTCTTCTCAAAGTGGTAGTTCACAGTCTTCTACGCAAACAGCGTCTAAGAAACCATCCAATGATACTCCGGTATTGGATAACTTTGGTATGGATATGACCCGGGCTGCGGAAGAAGGTAGACTGGATCCTGTGGTAGGTCGTGAACGTGAAATCGAGCGGTTGGCTCAGATATTGAGTCGTCGTAAGAAGAATAATCCGGTATTGATAGGTGAACCTGGTGTAGGTAAATCAGCCATTGTAGAAGGATTGGCATTACGTATCGTTCAGAAGAAAGTATCCCGTATTCTGTTTGATAAACGTGTGGTAATGCTTGATATGGCTTCTGTAGTAGCCGGAACCAAGTATCGCGGACAGTTTGAGGAACGTATTCGTTCTATCATTAATGAGTTGCAGAAGAATCCGAACGTAATTCTGTTTATTGACGAGATTCATACGATTGTGGGTGCCGGAGCAGCTGCCGGTTCTATGGATGCTGCCAATATGTTGAAACCTGCATTGGCACGTGGTGAAATACAATGTATAGGTGCCACTACCCTTGATGAATACCGGAAGAATATAGAAAAGGACGGTGCTTTGGAACGCCGTTTCCAGAAAGTGATTGTTGAACCGACCACCGCTGAGGAAACGCTCCAGATATTGAAGAATATCAAAGAGAAGTATGAAGACCATCATAATGTGACTTATACGGATGAAGCGCTGGAAGCATGCGTCAAGTTGACAGACCGCTACATTACTGACCGCAACTTCCCGGATAAGGCTATTGATGCTTTGGACGAAGCCGGTTCGCGCGTCCATCTGACAAACATTACTGTTCCGAAAGAGATTGAAGAACAGGAGAAACTGATTGAAGAAGCCCGTCAACAAAAGGCGGATGCGGTGAAATCGCAGAATTTCGAACTTGCTGCCAGCTTCCGTGATCACGAGAAAGAGTTTTCTGCTCGTCTGGAAGAAATGAAGGCTGAATGGGAAGCTCGCTTAAAAGATGATCGCCAGATAGTTGGTGAGGAGGAAATTGCGAATGTGGTTTCTATGATGTCCGGTGTGCCTGTACAGCGTATGGCGCAGGCTGAAGGTATTAAGTTGGCGGGTATGAAAGAAGAGTTGCAAGCTAAAGTTATAGCTCAGGATCCGGCTATTGAAAAGGTGACGAAAGCAATTCTGCGTAGTCGTGTAGGATTGAAAGATCCTAACCGTCCTATCGGAACATTCTTGTTCCTGGGGCCTACGGGTGTGGGTAAAACTCACTTGGCGAAACAGTTGGCGAAATATATGTTTGGTTCTGCCGATGCGCTGATACGTGTGGATATGAGTGAATATATGGAGAAGTTTACCGTTTCTCGTCTTGTTGGTGCACCTCCGGGATACGTAGGATACGAAGAAGGCGGACAGTTGACAGAGAAAGTGCGTCGTAAACCTTACTCTATCGTATTGTTGGACGAGATTGAGAAAGCCCATCCGGATGTATTCAACATCTTGTTACAACTGATGGATGAAGGTCGTCTGACTGACAGTTATGGCAGAACTGTAGACTTCAAGAATACAGTGGTTATCATGACTTCAAACATCGGTACACGTCAATTGAAAGACTTCGGTCGTGGTGTAGGTTTTGCCGCTCAGAATCGTACGGATGATAAAGAATATTCACGCGGCGTGATACAAAAGGCTTTGAATAAGTCGTTTGCCCCTGAGTTTCTGAATCGTGTCGACGAGATTATTACTTTCGACCAGCTTTCGCTGGATGCTATCGAAAAGATTATCGATATCGAGTTGAAAGGCTTGTATGAGCGCGTGGAATCTCTTGGATATAAGCTTGTTATTGATGCTAAAGCCAAGACGTTCATGGCATCTAAAGGATATGATGTGCAGTTTGGTGCCCGCCCGTTGAAGCGTGCCATCCAGACTTATCTGGAAGATGGACTTTCGGAATTGATTATTTCTTCCGAATTGCAGACGGGCGATACGATTTCTGTCTCTTTGAACGAAGAAAAAGGAGAACTGGACATCAAGAAAGCATAAAAATGAAGTCTTCTTAGAAGATGATAAACAGTCAAAATGTCAGTCCTTATGGGCTGGCATTTTTTTTGCATTACACTTGCCAAACGATTAAATATATAAACCTAAAAATATAAATCATAAATAGTATGCAAAAAGGAAATATTGGGGTAACTACCGAAAACATTTTCCCCGTTATCAAAAAGTTCTTGTACAGCGATCATGAAATTTTTCTTCGCGAGTTGGTTTCTAATGCCGTAGATGCTACGCAGAAGTTGAAAACCTTAGCCTCTATTGGCGAGTTTAAAGGTGAGGTTGGCGATTTGACCGTACATGTGTCTTTAGGAAAAGATACAATTACTGTTTCAGACCGTGGTATTGGTTTAACTGCCGAAGAAATCGACAAATATATCAACCAGATTGCTTTTTCAGGTGCCAACGATTTCCTGGAGAAGTATAAGAATGATGCTAATGCAATTATTGGTCACTTCGGTTTAGGCTTTTATTCAGCTTTCATGGTGGCTAAGAAAGTGGAAATTATCACGAAATCCCATAAAGAAGGTGCTCAAGCAGTGAAATGGAGTTGCGATGGCAGTCCGGAGTTCACCATTGAGAACATTGATAAAGCTGACCGTGGTACAGATATAGTACTTTACATTGACGATGAAAGTAAGGAATTCCTGGAAGAGGCCCGCATTTCTTCTCTGTTGAAGAAATATTGTAGTTTCCTTCCCATACCTATTGCTTTTGGTAAGAAGAAAGACTGGAAAGATGGAAAACAGGTTGAAACAGACGAAGATAATATCATCAATGACAGTAATCCGTTGTGGACATTGAAACCCAGCGAACTGAAGGATGAAGATTATAAGAAGTTCTATCGTGACCTGTATCCGATGTCTGATGAACCTCTGTTCTGGATACATCTGAATGTAGATTATCCGTTCCATCTGACAGGTATCCTCTACTTCCCGAAAGTAAAGAGCAATATCGAACTGAATAAGAATAAGATACAGCTTTATAGCAACCAGGTATACGTTACGGATTCAGTAGAAGGTATCGTACCTGACTTTCTGACACTGTTGCATGGTGTGCTCGATTCTCCGGATATTCCGTTGAATGTATCCCGTTCTTATCTACAGAGCGACTCTAACGTGAAGAAGATTTCGACATATATCACGAAGAAAGTATCTGATCGTCTGCAATCTATCTTTAAAAATGATCGCAAACAGTTCGAGGAAAAGTGGAATGACCTGAAGATTTTCATCAATTACGGAATGCTTACTCAGGAAGACTTCTATGACAGAGCAAAAGATTTTGCCCTTTTCACCGATACGGATGGTAAATGCTATACATTTGAAGAGTATCAGAAGTTGATTAAAGATAATCAGACTGATAAAGATGGCAATTTGATCTATCTGTATGCTAATCATAAAGATGAGCAATTCAGCTACATCGAGGCTGCTAAGAATAAGGGATACAATGTGTTGCTGATGGATGGCCAACTGGACATTGCTGTAGTAAGCATGTTGGAGCAAAAGTTTGAGAAATCTCGCTTTACCCGTGTAGATAGTGATGTTATCGATAATCTGATTATCAAAGAAGATAAGAAAGGTGAAACTCTGGAAGCAGGCAAACAAGAAGCTCTTTCTGCTGTGTTCAAGAGCCAGTTGCCTAAGCTGGAAAAGGTTGAGTTTAATATCACTGCGCAGGCTTTGGGTGAAAACTCTTCTCCTGTGATGATTACTCAAAGTGAATATATGCGCCGTATGAAAGAAATGGCTAATATTCAGGCAGGTATGAGTTTCTATGGAGAAATGCCTGATATGTTCAACCTTGTGCTGAATTCAGATCATAAACTGGTGAAAGAAGTTCTTGCAGACGAAGAAAAAGAATGCGACTCTGTTGTAGCTCCTATTCAGCAAGAAATGAATGACGTAGACAAACGTCGTAATGAACTGAAAGATAAACAAAAAGGTAAGAAAGACGAAGAAATTTCTACTGCTGAAAAGGACGAAGTGAACGGATTGGATCAGAAGTGGGAAGAATTGAAAACAAAGAAAGACGAAGTATTTGCCGGATATGCAGCTAAAAATAAAGTTGTCCGCCAATTGATTGACCTGGCATTGCTGCAAAATGGCATGCTGAAAGGTGAAGCTTTGAATAACTTTGTGAAGAGAAGCATCGAGCTAATCTAAATACGCCCTTTATTCACAATCTATATGTCGGGAGCATTGCAACTTTTATAAGAGTTGTAATGCTCCTTTTTTCGTATATTTTGTGTGGGAACGCTTGTTTTTTAGCGTTGGATACGTCCAATTTCGAAACAATTGCATATATTTGAGCTTTGATAATAATATATTTTCAGCTCGGAACTTTGAAGTATGAAAAGAATTCTTTTGCTTTTATCGTTTTGTTTCTTGTTGCTGCCCATGTTGCATGCCCAAAAAGTTGGACTTGTATTGAGTGGTGGTGGTGCGAAAGGTATGACGCATATCGGCATCATTCGGGCTTTGGAAGAAAACAATATCCCTATCGATTATATTACCGGTACATCCATGGGAGCCATTATCGGTTCGTTGTATGCCATGGGATACTCTCCCGATGATATGGAGGCTTTGCTGCGTTCAGAAGACTTTAAACGCTGGTATTCGGGAAAAGTAGAACCTAAATATGCCTATTATTTCAAGAAAAGTATTCCCACACCGGAGTTTTTTAATATCCGCTTTGATTTTAAGGACTCCTTGAATGTCAAACCGCAATTGCCGACCAGTATGGTTAACCCCATCCAAATGAATCTGGTGTTTGTGGAGCTGTTTGCCCGTGCTACAGCTGCTTGTGACGGTGATTTTGATAGGTTGTTTGTTCCTTTCCGCTGTATCGCTTCTGATGTATATAATAAACGGCAAATAGTGTTAGGGAAAGGTGACTTGGGAGATGCTGTCCGTGCTTCTATGAGTTTCCCGTTTGTTTTTAAGCCTATTGAGATAGATAGTGTGCTGGCTTATGATGGTGGTATTTACAATAACTTTCCAACGGATGTAATGCGGGATGATTTTCATCCGGATATTATTATTGGTAGTGTGGTGGCCGCCAATCCATCCAAGCCTAAAGAAAATGACCTTATGAGTCAGATTGAGAACATGGTGATGCAGAAGACGGACTATTCTATTCCGGATTCTGTCGGCATCCTCATGACATTCAAGTATGATGATGTGAACTTACTTGATTTCGACCGTCTTCAGGAACTCCATGATATAGGTTACAATCGCACTCTTAGTCTGATGGATTCTATAAAGGGGCGTATTCATCGTAGGGTGAATGCAGATAATGTGCGTTTACGCCGTCTGGTTTATCGCAGTAATCTGCCGCAGCTCTATTTCCAGAAAATTTATATTGATGGAGCTAATCCCCAACAACAAGCTTATATTCAGAAGGAATTTCATGATGAAGAAGATGAACCATTCACCTACGAAGATCTGAAGCGTGGATATTTCCGTTTACTTGCGGATAACATGATATCGGAAATCATTCCGAAGGCGGTATTCAATGAGGAAACCGATATGTACGATTTGCATCTGAAAGTAAAGATGGAGGATAATTTCTCTGTCCGCTTGGGGGGTAGTGTGTCTACGACGAGTTCTAATCAGATATATCTGGGCCTGGGCTATCAGAACTTAAATTATTATGCCAAAGAGTTTACGTTTGATGGCCAGTTGGGTAAAGTTTATAATAATGCCCAACTGATGGCGCGTATAGATTTGCCTACTCATATTCCTACTTCATATCGACTTATTGCGTCTATCAGTACTTTTGATTATTATAAGAAGGAGAAACTGTTCTCTAAAAACGATAAACCTTCCTTTAATTCAAAGGATGAACGATTTCTGAAGTTGATTATCGCTTTACCATTCTTAGCGAATAAACGGGCTGAATTTGGCTTTGGTATTGGAAAATTGCAAGATAACTATTTTCAATCTAGTGTGATAAACTTTGAAGAAGACCGTTCGGACAGGAGTTTATACAGGCTTATAGGCGGTTCTATTAGCTTTTATGGAAGTACACTGAATTCCCGTCAATACGCTACAAAAGGGTATAACGAGAAATTGATAGCTCAGATTTTTACGGGAAAAGAAAGATATAAGCCTGGAAATCCGGCAGAACAGCCTGTTACACAGGAACGGCAATCATGGTTACAGATTTCTTATATGAAAGAAGCATATCATAGTATGGCGCCTAAATTTGTTTTGGGGTGGATGGCGGAAGCGCTGTATTCATCGAGGAATTTCTCGGAGAATTTTACGGCGACAATGATGCAGGCTGCAGAGTTTTCGCCGACTCCGCATAGTAAGCTGATGTATAATGAGGCTTTCCGCGCTAATCAGTTTCTGGCTGCCGGTATCAAGCCTATGTTTATTTTCAATGATATGTTTCATCTGAGAGGAGAATTTTATGGATTTATGCCTATTTTCCCTATCGAGAAGAATACGCAAAACAAAGCATTTTATGGAAAAGCTTTCTCAAAGGTAGAATATATGGGAGAAGTTTCTGTTATTTGCCAATTACCTTTTGGAGCGATCTCTGCTTATGTAAATCATTATAGCTCACCGAGAAGGGAGTGGAATGTGGGGTTGAGTATCGGCTGGCAACTGTTTAATTACCGTTTCATCGAATAATTTTCTTCAAAAAAAGTTTGTAGAATACTTGCAGTTTCGGAAAAAGTCCGTATCTTTGCACCCGTTAAACAAAAAGGCCGCGTAGCTCAACTGAATAGAGTAGCTGACTACGGATCAGCCGGTTACAGGTTTGAATCCTGTCGCGGTCACAAGTTTTCATAATTTTTTTAAGGGTCGCGTAGCTCAACTGAATAGAGTAGCTGACTACGGATCAGCCGGTTACAGGTTTGAATCCTGTCGCGATCACGAAAAACCTCTGCAAAGTAATTTGCAGAGGTTTTTTGTTATGCACCGTAGGGTAACGGTTATATCTGTGTAGACTCATGCAAATATGTGTGTGAGTTGATACAGATATAACTGTGTGCTTGTGCAGATATAAGCATTAATTTTCATTTCCTGAGATGAATAAATCCGTCTCATGAGACAGTAAAAATCAGCTTGTGAGACGAAAGAAAACGTCCCCTGAGATGAAATAATCTATCTCAGGGGACGTTTTACAAAGAAGTATCTTCGTTCTTTCTTAGCACTTAATGTTTAACTCATCCAAAATCTTCCGCATGGCTTCAAAAGTAGTAATTCTGGTAGGTACAAGCGGAAGGCGAAGTTTATTCTCAATCATTCCCATAACGTTCAACATTGCTTTTACGCCTGCCGGATTGCCATCCACAAAAAGAAGCTTGAATAACTCGGCAAATTTATGGTGGATAGTCAATGCATTTGCATAATCTCCTCGCAATGCCAGTCTTACCATGCGGCTAAATTCACGTGGAAATGCATTTCCGATGACCGATATGATACCGACAGCTCCCAAGGTAATCAAAGGGAAGGTAATACCATCATCTCCCGAAATAACGTCAAAATTGGCCGGTTTATTTTTGATGATATCATCCATTTGAGTGATGTCACCGGAAGCTTCCTTGATAGCAATAACATTTTTGAAGTCACGGGCAATGCGCAGCGTGGTTTCTGCTTTCATATTTACACCGGTACGACCGGGAACATTATAGAGTACAATTGGAAGCTCTGTAGCTTCTGCAATTGCTTTATAATGTTGATAAATACCTTCCTGAGAAGGTTTATTATAATAGGGAACAACAGACAGAATGGCATCTACTCCGGTAAAATCGTCGTTTTGAAGCGTATCCACAATGGCACGCGTATTATTTCCACCAACACCGAGCAGGATAGGTATCCGACCATTTACGCGTTCGATGACCATTTTCTTGATTTTCTTTTTTTCTTCTTCCGTCAGTGTCGGAGTTTCTGCCGTGGTGCCCAGCACACACAAAAAATCAGTATTGTTTTGAAGTTGATAGTCCACCAAACGTATCAATGCATCGTAATCAACGCTTTCATCCTCTTTAAAAGGAGTAATCAGCGCTACCCCCATTCCTTTCAATTTAGTCTGTATCATGAGTGAAATTTAAGTAATCTCTAATTAAATGACTCGCAAAAGTACGAATATTTTCGATTTCTACAGCAAATATAAGCTATAAAAAAGATTTCACTGGAAAAATGTTACGAAATGAGCGCTAAAAACTCATCTTCGCTCATTATCTGTACACCCAGCTTTTGCGCTTTTTCCAATTTAGCGGGTCCCATATTTTCTCCTGCCAGGATAAAACTGGTCTTGGCAGAAATACTACCTACATTTTTTCCTCCATTTTTCTCTATCAAATCTTTATATTCGTCTCTGGAGTGATGGGTGAACACGCCGCTGATTACAATAGACTGTCCGGCAAGCTTATCGGTATAGCCGCTCAGGTCTTCTTCCTTCCTGCTAAACTGTAATCCGGCAATTTTCAGTCGTTCTATTAATTCTCTATTCAGAGGATTAGCGAAGTAGGAAATGATACTTTGCGCTATTTTCTCACCGATTTCATCGATATTTATCAATCTTTCAAGATCTGCATTTTCCAGTTCTTCTATATCAGTGAAGGACTTAGCTATTTTCTTTGCTACAGTTTCACCGACAAAGCGGATACCCAGGGCGAACAAAGCTCGCTCAAAAGGCACTTCCTTACTTTGGGCAATACCCTTGACGATATTTTCCGCCGACTTATCTCCCATACGGTCCAGATTCTTGATATCGTCTACAGTCAGCTTGTACAGATCTGCCGTATCCTTAATGAGTCCTAACCGGTAGAACATATCCACAGTTTCCGGGCCTAATCCGTCAATGTTCATAGCCTTCCGGCTGATGAAATGCTCGATCTTTCCTTTTATCTGAGGCGGACAAGCCGTTTCGTTGGGGCAATAATGCGCAGCTTCTCCCTCGTAACGGATTAATTTGCTGCCACATTCAGGGCAATGAGTGATGAACTTCACTTTTTCACCTACCATCATACTCCGGGCATCTTTATCTACTCCGGTAATTTTGGGTATGATTTCACCGCCTTTTTCTACATAAACCATATCGCCGACATGCAAGTCGAGCCCTTCAATGATATCTGCATTATGCAGCGAGGCGCGTTTTACGATTGTACCCGATAATTGTACCGGATCCAGGTTGGCAACAGGGGTTACTGCTCCGGTTCTTCCCACCTGGTAAGTCACCTTGTTTAAGCGGGTCAATGCACGCTCTGCCTGGAACTTGTATGCGATGGCCCAACGAGGAGATTTTGCGGTGAAACCGAGGTTTTTCTGCTGTTTCAGGCTATTAACTTTCAAAACAATACCATCTGTGGCTACAGGTAAATTCTTCCGTTCCGTATCCCAATAATGGATGTAATCGAACACTTCCTGCAGGCTGTGGCACTTCTTCATATGGTCGGAGATTTTGAATCCCCATTGTGCAGCTTTTTGCAGGTTTTCATAATGTCCGTCGCAGGGAAGTTCTTCGCCTAATAAATAATAAAGGTAGGCATCCAGTTTGCGGGAAGCAACTATAGCAGAGTTTTGTAATTTCAAAGTGCCTGATGCAGCATTACGCGGATTAGCGAAAAGAGGTTCTTCGCGTGCCTCTTTTTCGCGGTTTAGTTCCTCAAAGACTTCCCACGGCATTAGTATTTCCCCTCTGATCTCAAATAATTGGGGATAATCACCATGCAAAACAAGGGGGATAGTACGGATTGTCTTCACATTATCTGTTACATCATCGCCTTTTTCACCGTCGCCACGGGTTACGGCACGTATTAATTTGCCGTTTTCGTATGTCAGCGAGATGGAAGTACCGTCATATTTAAGTTCGGCACAGATTTCAAAATCTTCGTTCAGGGCTTTTTGAGTGCGATCATAAAAGTCAGATACCTCACCTTCAGAATAGGTATTACCCAACGAAAGCATTGGATATTTGTGTGTCACTTGCGTGAAATTCTTATTCAAATCGCTTCCTACGCGCATGGTTGGCGAATTTTTGTCCTGATATTCAGGATGTTCTCGCTCCATATCCTGCAATTCCCGCATCATGTCGTCGAACTCTTTGTCGGAGATTTCGGGAGCATTCAACACGTAATAATTGTAGTTGTGCCGATGCAGTTCGGCACGGAGCTGATCTATCTTTTCTTTTGCAGTCATAGCTATTTCAGATTGTTTGAACGCAAAAATACAGGTTTCTCCTCTAATATTTGTACTTTTGCAGAAAATTAAAATTAATATGCGCATTGATATAATAACAGTTCTACCGGAGATGATTGAAGGCTTTTTCAATTGCTCCATTATGAAACGTGCTCAGAATAAAGGGCTTGCAGAAATACATATTCATAATTTACGTGATTATACTGAAGATAAATATCGACGGGTGGATGATTATCCTTTTGGTGGTTTTGCCGGAATGGTGATGAAAATAGAGCCTATAGAGCGCTGTATCAATGCCTTGAAGGCAGAACGGGAGTATGATGAAGTCATTTTTACGACTCCTGATGGTGAGCAGTTCAATCAGCCAATGGCCAATACACTTTCACTTACCCAGAATCTTATTATCCTTTGCGGGCATTTTAAAGGCATCGATTATCGTATTCGCGAGCATCTGATCACTAAAGAAATCAGTATTGGGGACTATGTGCTGACCGGTGGAGAGCTGGCGGCAGCAGTGATGGCGGATGCTATTGTCCGCATTATCCCCGGTGTTATTTCCGATGAGCAATCAGCGTTATCCGACTCGTTCCAGGATAATCTTTTGGCTGCTCCGGTCTATACAAGACCTGCCGATTACAATGGTTGGAAAGTTCCGGAAATTTTATTGTCCGGGCATGAGGCTAAGATTAAGGAATGGGAGTTGCAACAGTCTTTGGAACGGACGCGCAGACTCCGCCCGGATTTGCTGGGAGAGGAATAAATCAGTTGTATAAAAATAGAAAAAGGACATTCATAGCGAATGTCCTTTTTTATGTAAAATAGGTGCGAATGATATTCACCTGTTATTGGTTACACCTCAAGCGCACCGATTATTTCTTTCACGGACTTATATCCGTGTCTATCGAGATAGTCATTTATACCTTCCGCTACTTTAATTGTAACTGCCGGGTCGATGAAATTTGCCGTACCGATTTGGATGGCTGAAGCTCCGGCAAGCATAAATTCCACTGCGTCTTTCCAGTTCATGATACCTCCTAAACCTATGACAGGTATTTTTACCGCCTGAGCAACTTGCCATACCATGCGGAGTGCGATTGGTTTTACTGCTGCGCCGGACATACCACCTGTTACGGTAGAGAGTATAGGACGCCTGCGTTCCGCGTCTATAGCCATTCCAAGCAGTGTATTAATTAATGAAACGCTGTCTGCACCGCCATTTTCTACTGCACGGGCTATTTCAGCGATGCTTGTCACATTGGGAGACAGCTTTACGATAAGTGTCTTTTTGTAAGCTGCACGCACAGCTTTCACCACTTCTTCGGCTCCTTTTGCTGTGACGCCAAAAGCCATTCCACCTTGCTTCACATTAGGGCAAGAGATATTCAATTCAATGGCAGGAATTTTGTCAAGTTCGTTAATGGCTTCCGCTGTTTTTACATAATCTTCTATGGCAGAACCCGAAACATTTACAATCATATTGGTTCCGATGTCCTTAATACGCGGATATATCTGTTCAACAAAGTAATTTACTCCCTTATTTTGCAGTCCCACAGCGTTTAACATACCTGAAGGAGTTTCTGCCATACGCGGATATGGGTTACCTTCACGTTTGTGAAGAGTCGTGCCCTTTACAATTATACCACCTATTCGCGTAATATCAATGAAATCGGCAAACTCTTCACCATATCCAAATGTACCGGAAGCCGTCATCACCGGATTCTTCATTTGTAATTCTCCAATGTTTACACTTAAATCTGCCATAATAGTTTGTTTATATTAAAAACCGGACCTTCTTTACATACACATAAATGCCCTTCCGTTGTATTTTCTACACAACAGAGGCAAGCGCCTATACCACACGCCATTGTATTTTCCAATGATACTTCACAAGCTATATCTTTACTTTTGGCATATTTAGCCACCGCCATCATCATAGGCTTAGGGCCACAAGTGTAAATCTGCTCGAATTGCACCTTATTCAATATGGAATGTTGTGTCACGTATCCTTTTTCGCCATGACTGCCGTCCTCGGTAGTCGTATATACATCACCATAAGCTGCAAACTGCTCCAGTTGCAGCAAGTCCTTATCGCTTCTTGCTCCCAGAAGGAACGCTGGTTTACTGCCGTTTTTAGCTAATTGCTCGCCCAGATAAAGCATGGGGGCTGTACCAACACCTCCACCTACTAACAGAAGCTTATCAGAAGCCTTTTCAGGCATTGTGAAGCCATTTCCCAAAGGAAGTACTACGTTGACCGTGTCTCCGGCTTTTGCTTCGCCTAATTGCCTGGTTCCGTCTCCAATCAGCTGGATCAGAAACCATACTTCATTGCGTTGTCTATCTACATAATTAATGGAAATGGGGCGGCGCAAGAAAGTAGTTGGAGATCCGTCCACACGTATTTCCGCAAATTGTCCCGGAAGCATATCCGGAAGCGGAGACGGAGACGTCAGTTTCAATAGCACATAATTAGCGTGCAGCCGGACGTTCTCAGTCACTGTCAAATCTAAAATGTATTTTTTCATTATCCTATATAAAGAGGTGAATTTTATCTTCAGGGTACAAAGATAATGCAAATCGAATGCAGAACTTTCATGCTTGCATGAAAAAGTTCTGCTGAGATGCTTATCTTATCCAAAGATACGGGAAATTGTGCAAATAGTCGTTTATGAGCCTTACTTTTCGGGTTTAAACGTCTCGTACGTATTATCGTCGAAGAAAATTCTTATTTCAGTGATTTTTCTGGGAGGCCTTTCTTTATAGATAATCTCCTGTTTTACAATCTCTTTAGTGGCATTTACAGGCGTTTCTAATGCGATTTCCTTGCGATTTTCGGCCGGACCTGTCTCTTTGGACGGATTTACGGAATTCTCAGCGAATAATGGATAGTCGAATCCACTCTCGATAGAAGAGTCAGAATCGGAAGGCGTATTACTCATTTCACCTTGTCCGGTAAGTAACCATTCCAAATTTATATCATTATATCTTTGATGTAGACGAAGAATAACTTCTGTACTTGGATACTTATTACGCGGCCCTAAAATATGTGAGATGGTAGCTTGAGCTACACCAATACTTTCGGCGAATGCGCCTGCGGTTAATTTTTCCCGATCCATGATCATTTTGAACCTATCTTTTATGCTCATAACTGTTGCGATATAGGTGATGTTTACAATTGTATTGATTCTCTTTTGAATTACAAAAGTAAAAAAATGAAGTTACAAAAGCAAATTAAAAACGTGAATTCTTTTATATTACAATTATGTTCTCATTATTTCAAATGTTATATACACAAATGTAATGATATATATTACCTAGATTTTAAGCTCATATTTTTACTTTAATAAAAATATGTATGTTATTGGTTATTATGTATATAAGTTTAAGTTTTTTCAGTGGCATATCCCATATTACAATTGTTTTCTCATTAATTTCTCTATTTATGAACTGATAGATCATATAAATGGCTATATATGTATTGATTATTAGTAATTTAATTGCTGTTTTACTCCTCGTTAACCCCTATCCTATTACCTTTGTTATTTTATCATTACTTCATTAAAAACAGTTTTATTACAATTGTGTATCACACCTTTTAATTACGTTTGTTATTTATATAATTGTTGTATATCCAATTGTAAACATAGTGATATTACGTTTTTAATATTTCATAGTTGAAATAGCAACTATTTCTTTTTCTAATTGCATTTATTCTTGATGATAGATTCGATATTACAGAAAGAATTTGTTACACTAAAATAAGGAGAGTTCAATTGATATGTTCTAAAGTCTTCGTAATTGTAAATCCTTGCTTTATTTCTGTATAAATGATCGGGAACTTGGAATTTCTTAATTCTCAGGAGCTCATTTTGAGTGTATTTGATTGTAATACAATATATTATACTCTACTTTTTAGTTCTAAAATTCTCTCATTCTAGAAAAATAACCCTTTCTTAAGTGAGAAATGACATAATGATAGTGAAAATGGCATTTACTTCTCTATTATTGCTGATATAGTTAACAAGTATAATCTCCTCTAAAATAAGGGATAGACGATCTATTTCCATTGATCTGCTGCCCGCTTTCTAAATATAATTTTCCTTTTTCTTAGAAAAAGTATATTGTTTTCCTATAAAAATATGCCTGCTTTACTCGGGACAAGAGAATATATTATATAAAAACACATGGTCTATTTAATGCAAATAGACCATGTGTTTATATCAGATAAATGGTCTGTTCATTGTATATAGACCATCTGTTTTTATATAATATATTGTATGTATTTCAGATACCCTTCCACACTCTATTACCTATGAACAGTACGTTTGGGAACGGTGGAAGGGGGTGAAGGAAAAGCTAAATTTCTTGTTTGATGAAGAGCATATAGAAGAAAAAAGCTGTTAATGCAGGATTTTGAAGACCAGTTCGCGAAGAATATCCCCATCACTTAAAGATGGATTTCCCACTCCTTTAGATTTTGCATCTGCATATCGTATTTCTCCGATAATTTGCATAGTCTTTACTCCATTATATCGACGCATAGCTGCGAGATAGTCTTTGGCCTGCCAGGGGGTACGTAGTCCCAACATGTTGGCTATGCCTTGCTCCGATTTTTCAGGGGCATAATAGGCCAACATCAAGTTAGAAAAGAATCCAAAAAGTAAAGATAAAGTCATTTGAATAGGGTTTGTTTTCGGATTTTCTTCAAAATATTTTATTATCTTATTAGCTTTCAGGACATCCTTTTCAACGAGGGCACTGCGCAATTCGAAGTTGTTATAATCCTTACTGATACCAATGTTCTTCTCTATCTGTTCGGGGGTAACGCGTGTATGACCTTTTGGAAGTGTAATGATCAGTTTTTCCAGCTCTCCTGTGAGGCGACTGAGGTCGGCACCAACGAAATCGGCCAGCATGGCAGTGGCTTTAGGTTCCACGTCGATACCTTTGCGTTTCATATAAGAAGTGATGAATGCAGGCAGTTGCGCATCCTTCACTTTTTTAGATTCAAACAGAACGCCAGTCTTTTCGATTTCGGCAGCCAGCTTCTTTCTTCGATCCAGTACGCCATGTTTATGGCATATTACTAATATGGTAGAAAGCAGCGGTTTTTGGAGGTAATAAGAAAGTTCCTCCATATTACGGATATTCTGCGCTTCCTTTACCACCACCACCTGATGCTCGGACATCATCGGATAACGCTTGGCGGCATTAATAACAGTAGCTATATCCACATCTGCCCCGTATACAACGGTCAGGTTGAACTCCTTTTCCGTTTCGGTCAGAATATTGTCTGTTATATAGTCGGCAATGAGATCGATGTAATAGGGTTCCTCGCCCATAAGATAATAGACGGGACGGTATTGCTTCGCTCTCAGTTCCTTTAAGATGTCATCACACGTGATTTCCTGTTTTGCCATATTCGTTTTTACCAGTCGAATTTCAGATGTTTTACGGTTTTCTTCTCGTCAATAATCATACGCAGGGATGCGATGCCGATTTCAACGTGCTCGGTTACGTAGTTTTGGGTAACCAGATTATCGCTTTTATCGGTTTTTACTCCTTCAGGAATCATCGGCTGGTCAGAAACCAGTAAGATGGCTCCGGTAGGGATGTGATTGGCAAAACCGCAGCTGAAGAGAGTCGCTGTTTCCATATCGACGGCCATGGCACGGGTTTTCTTCAGATATTCCTTGAATTCCTCGTCATGCTCCCAAATGCGGCGGTTGGTAGTGTATACGGTACCTGTCCAATAGTCGCGGGCATGGTCGCGGATGGATGAAGAAACGGCACGCTGCAACATAAATGCCGGTAGCGCCGGTACTTCGGGCGGGAAGTAGTCATTGGAAGTTCCCTCGCCACGGATGGCGGCGATAGGCAGGATGAGATCTCCTATTCTGTTTTTCTTATCGATACCACCGCACTTGCCCAGGAACAGGCAGGCTTTGGGCTGTATAGCACTTAGTAAATCCATGATAATTGCAGCGTTAGGGCTTCCCATACCAAAGTTGATAATGGTCATGCCTTCTGCTGAAGCAGACGTCATATTAGCGTCTTTACCAAGAACGGGCACATTGAACTTCTCCGCAAAAATATCCACATACTTGTTGAAGTTAGTCAACAGAATATACTCTCCAAAGTCCTCAAGCTTACGTTTTGTGTAACGAGGCAGCCAGTTAGCTACGATTTCTTGCTTTGTTTTCATAAGATTTCATTAAATTTGTTCCCTAAATACTTTCAGGGAGCGATTATTTAACTCACAAAAGTACAATAAAAAAGTAGAATTCGGAAATTTGTTAATCACTTATCACATATCAATATGTTATCGTTAAACTTACCTGTATTTGATGCTAAAGTCGTGAACCGTGAAGGGAAACCTGCTATTTTCGACGTGATACGACGCCGATATGTAGCACTGACGCCCGAAGAATGGGTACGCCAGCATTTCGTACATTTTCTGCTGAACCATAAAGGATATCCGCAGACATTGATGGCGAACGAAGTACAGGTACAGCTCAACGGAACGAAGAAACGTTGTGACACAGTGCTTTACCGTCGTGATCTCACGGCACGGATGATTGTGGAGTATAAAGCGCCGGACATAGAGATTACGCAAGCAGTGTTCGATCAGATTACGCGCTACAATATGGTGCTGAAAGTAGATTACTTGGTAGTGAGTAATGGAATGCAACACTATTGCTGCCGGATGGATTACGAGCGGAATAGCTATACTTTTCTTCCGGATATTCCTGATTATCAGACGTTATAATATCCATTAAAAGGGCTACACCCTTTACCCCGGATGGCTACACCCTTTGGGGGATATGGTGTAGCCATGTGAGGCAAAGGGTGTAGCCCTTTTCAATGAGACTAATCAGGATCTAAATCAATGAACCCAATCAGGGTCTAAACCTTCTCAGTCTTTTCTTCTATCTGCTTCTTTCCTAACTTTTCTTGTATCTTCTGCATCAACTCATAGAAATTAGGAATATAAACTGTGGCAAGCAGTGTATTCAGTGCCATACCGAATACGACGGCAGCTCCGAGTGCAATACGGCTTTCCGCTCCTGCACCCGTAGCAAACAGCAATGGCATCACACCGAATACAAATGCCAGAGATGTCATCAGGATAGGCCGCAAGCGGATATGCCCTGCCTGGAATGCCGCATCACGAATGGAGTTGCCTTGTGCACGAAAATCGCGGGCGAACTCTACAATCAGAATACCATTCTTTGCCGACAGTGCCACAAGCAGGATAATACCGATTTGTGTATAGATGCTGACAGGTGTTCCCATGATGAGACAGCCAATCATCGCTCCCAACAATGCTACCGGAAGCCCGATGACCGCAGCTACCGGGCTCGTCCAACTCTCGTACTGTGCTGCAAGTACCAGGAAGGCAACGAGTAACGCCATTACAAACACAACGGTTGTCGTCGTTCCCGCCTGCGTTTCCTGATAGGCTACTGACGTCCATTCATAACCAAATTCATCGCCCAGTTGCTCCTTAAAGAGTGCCTCCATTTGCTGTATTGCCTCTCCGGAACTGCTTCCCGGGGCTACGTTGCAAGTGACGGAGGCAGTGGAATACATATTGTAACGGTTGATCTGGTCCATTCCCAACTGTTCCTCCACCCGCATAAAGGCTGAAAATGGTACCATCTCTCCCGATGCATTCTGTACACTCAACTTCAGTACATCGTCAATGATCCGTTGGGCGCGATCCCGTGCACCGAGTTTTACCTGATAAATACGGCCGAACTCAACGAAATCGTTCACATAAGCAGCTCCCATGTAGTAACCTAAGGAAGTGAAGACACTGTTCAGCGGAATACCCATCAATTGCACTTTATCCCGGTCGATGTTCAGGAAATACTGGGGTACATTAGCCTGGTACTGACTGCTGACGGATGCCAATGCAGGTTTGGTGTGATAGGTTGCCATCAGTGTCTCTACGGCATGTTGCATTTCTGTGGCACCGAGGTTATTACGATCTTCCACTTGTAGCTGTAGACCGCCCGTAGCACCGAGTCCGGGAATGGCAGGGGGCACCATGGCAAAAACTTCTGCTTCCTGAATTCCATAAGCTTGCGCATTGAAACGATTTACTACAGACTGGGCCGTATGTTCCTTTCCTTTACGCTCGTCCCAGTTCTTCAGGATGACGAAATAGGTGCCGGAATTACTCTGTTCCCCGCCTCCCATGACAGAGAAGCCGGATATGCCGATATAATTTTTCACTTCGGGATAGCTGCTGAGGATTTCATTGATCTCACGTCCGACAGCTTCTGTACGTTCCAAACTTGAAGCAGGCGGCAATTGCACCACGGCAAGGAAATACCCGTCATCTTCTTCGGGAATAAAGGTACTGGGCCACTTCATAAACAGGATCATAGCGAGCGCCGTAAATCCGGCATAAGACAACAGTGCAGCAGCAGGACGCCGGAGCAACCAACTCACGGTTTTATCATATATCCCTTGTGTCTTGTCGTACACAAAGTTGAAGCCTCGGAAAAGTGGCGACTGTGCAGGTTTCGTGGGCTGTAATATCAAGGCACACAATGCCGGAGTCAGTGTCAGCGAGTTGAAACCGCTTAGCACGGTACTGGCAGCAATAGTCAGCGCAAACTGCTTATAAAGCTGTCCGGAGATACCGCTGACGAGCATTGTCGGAATAAATACGGCAAGCAACACCAGCACTACGCCCACAATCGGACCGGTGATCTCTCCCATCGCCTGAGTGACCGCCTGCCGGGCACTGTACTGCCCCGTATCGAGCAAACGCGTGGAGTTTTCCACCACCACAATGGCGTCATCCACCACAATGGCCACGGCAAGTATCAGTCCGAACAGCGTCAGTGTATTGATGGAGAATCCGAAGAGCGCCATCACTGCCAGAGTACCGATGAGTGATACGGGAATGGTGATACATGGAATGATAACCGCCCGCCAGTTCTGTAGGAAAAGGAAGATGACAAGTACCACAAGCAGGGTTGTTTCCAGGAAAGTTACCAGCACTTCTTCTACTGAAGCGTGGATGACGTCTGTCGTATCCAGAGTTACACTGTAATGGATACCGCTGGGGAACGATTCTGACAGTTCCTGCATCTTCTCTTTCACGCCTTTGGATACATCCAGCGAATTGGAACCCGGTTGTTGATAGATGGCAATGGCGGCGGTAGGTTGCCCGTTCAGCCGGGATACGACGCTGTAGGATGCGGAGCCAAGGTCGATGTGAGCCACATCACGGAGGCGAAGCACTCTCCCGCCCGCTTCTGTCCGCAAGATGATATTGCCGAACTCTTCGGGAGATGAAAGTCGCCCTTTCACCGTCAGACTGTATTGATAGGCAGGGGCATTGCTGCCGGAAGAGACATTACCAATGTTGGTGTTACCCGGAGTTGGATTTCCCGGCAGAGGTTGTCCCACAGCTCCGGCACTGACTTCTACATTTTGTGATTGAATGGCCTGGTAAACATCGGCTGCCGAAATATTACGGATACGCAGTGCTGCCGGGTCCAGCCAGATACGCATGGAGTAGTCTCCCGCTCCCATCACATTGACAGCGCCTACGCCCGGTACGCGTGTCAACTGGTCGACAAGGTTCAGGGTGGCGTAGTTGCTGAGGTATAGTCCGTCATATTCCTTGTTTTCGGAAGTCATGGTGAGGAACATCACAATGTTCGACGACTGCTTTTGAACGGTTACTCCCTGTACCACTACCGGGGTTGGCAATGAAGCCTGTGCCACGCTGACACGGTTTTGGACTTGTACGGTTGCCATGTCGATATCTGTTCCGACGGCAAAAGTAATGGTGAGCGAATAAGCACCCGATGAGGAGGAATTGGAGGACATATAAAGCATGCCTTCCACTCCGTTTATTTGCTGCTCAATGGGTATACCCACGGTTTGGGCCACTGTTTGCGCGTTGGCACCCGGATAGACGGCGCTGACCTGGACGGTAGGCGGCGTAATGTCCGGATACTGCGCAATGGGGAGTATGCCCAGTGTGACCAGTCCCGCCACCACGATCAGCAGCGCAAGCACGGTAGCAAAGATAGGACGGTTTATGAAGAATTTTGAGAACATGAGCTTAGTATTTAGTTATTTACGATTGGTTATTTGCTGATGGGCTTTACTTTCATCCCTTCCCGCACTTTCATCAGTGCCCGGGTGACGTAGCGTTCCTGTGGCGAGAGTCCGCCGGTTATTTGCCGCAGACTGTCGTCTATCAACTGTCCCACCTCGATGTGGCGATAGCGCACCATATCGGAATCGTTCACTACATACACATATTTTCCCAATTGATCGGTCCCGATGGACGCGTCCGGTATCAGTATAGCCTGCGATTCTTTGCCGTATGGCAAGGTGATGCTGACATAAAGTCCGCTTTTCAGTAAACCTTTCGGGTTGTCCAGGCGGGCACGCAGATTCAGAGTTCCGGTGCTCAGGTCTACATTCGGTGCAAAGTAATCGAGTGTGGCAGGATACGGTTGTATGCCGTCTTCCCCCAGGTTAACAGTGATTTGCCGGGGCAGTGTATCTTTCTGCTGTGCGGTTCCTTGTTGCATCAGCATGGCAAGCCACTGGTTATCAGTGATATTGAAGTATGTGTATAGCAGGTCATCTTTATAGATCGTGGCAAGGGTGACAGGTTGCAGACTTCCCCCTACATAACTGCCCACATCGACTTGATTCCGGCTGACAGTCCCATCAAACGGCGCCCGGACTGTGCAGTAGCCCAGATTTGTGCGTGCCGTATTCAGCGCAGCTTCGGCGTTGCTGACTGCCGCTTGTGAAGTGGCAACATTCGATTTCGACTGTAACACCTGTATCTGGCTTACAGCATCGCTTTTCACAGCTTCCAGCATACGGGCATAGTTGTTCTGGGCATATTCCAGATTAGCTCGGGCGGTGTTCAGTTCCGCTTCCGCCTGTTCTACATTGTCCTGGTAAATAGTGGGTTCGATGACGAACAACACCTGCCCTTTCCGAACTCTGCTTCCCGGAGCGTAGGCGATGGTTTGCAGGGTCCCGTTCACCCGTGCCACCAGGTCGACGGTCTTTTCCGAACTCAGATAACCCGGATACTCTTTAGTCAGTGTGATGTCTTTCACCACCGGGCTGGCTACGCTTATCTCCGGAACGGGCATCGTTCCACGCGCTGCTTCTTTTTTGTCCCCACATCCCGCCAGCAACGGAATCAGCGTGAGGATGATGTACATTTCATTTTTCATATATGGTTATGGTTTAGGAATTATTACTCAGTTCTCTTTATATCCTCCTCCCAGTGCCTGGTACAATGACACCAGATATAGCAATGAACTACCCTCCGCCTGCGTCAACTGGTTTTCGTACGTCAGTAGCGAACGGAGTGCATCCAGTACATTCTGAAAAGGACTAAGTCCCTGTTTATAAAGCTCCAGGGAGAGTTTCAGTGTCTCTTGTCCCTGATTTCGTACTTCTCGGAGGGCGACAATCTGCTTGATGGAATTCCGGTAATTATTCATTGCATTATCCGTTTCTTGCACAGCGGTAAGCACGGTTTCGTTGAAGTTATGCACTGCTTCGTCCAGTTGTGCACGTGCCTGTTTGGTGGCATTCACCAGCTTTGTTCCGCTGAAGAGTGTCCAACTGAGGGTTGGGGCAATTTCAAATGTCATACTTTTTCGTCGGGTCAGGTCTTTCAAATCCCGGGCGGCATATCCTACAGATCCTTTCAGGAATACTTGTGGCAGCCAGTCGCTTTTGCTGGCTCCCAATAGTGCGGCTTGTGCATTAACCAGTCTTTCGGCTTGGCGCACATCGGGACGACGGAGCAATAAATCGGCGGGTAATCCTACTCCAACAGGCTCCATGTAGTCGGGCAATTTCCCGATTCTTTCCAATGTGGGGCGTATTTCCTGCGGATAAGTTCCCAGCAGAATAGCCAGCGAGTTGATGTATTGGCTGATTCCGGATTCCAGTTGCGGAACAGATGCTTTAGTGCTGAAATACACTGATTTAGCCTGTGCTACATCCAGTTTCGATACAAGTCCCGTGTTGTAGCGTACTTTGGTGATGTTGAGCACTTCTTCTTGCGTCCGGCAGTTATGCATTACTACCTGCAGTTCCTGTTGCAGTTCCCGCAGGTTGATGTAGGCAGAAGCTACTTGTGCACAGAGGGATACCTGTACGGAGATGTACTCTTCACGGCTAGCTTGGAATGTTTCCCGTTGCGCCTTTACCCGTTGCCGGATGCTTCCGAATATATCCAGTTCCCAACTGGCATTGAGTGACGCATCATAATAATGTGTGATGGATTGGGGCAATTCGGTGGTGTTTCCACTGCTTTGCTGGCGGAGCCATCCACCATTTAAAGAAATAGAAGGGAAAAAATTACTGCGCTCCATCCTCAGGCTGGCACGTGCCTGTTCCATACGGTCTATAGCGGCAAGTACGGAATAGTTTTCGCCGGATGCTACGCTGATAAGAGAGTCCAGTACCGGGTCATTGAATGCTTTCCACCACTGGTCATCTACCGGTAATATCTGTCCGCTGAATAAGTTATCATCTGCGGATGCCGTGGTAGAATTAGCGGTTCCTGTGGAAGTAGGGACCGTTTTAGAGTTCGGAATCACCGTATTCCCCCAGCCTCGGGGCAATGGTTTTTCCAGATAACGGTTGCCATTCTGTGCCGTGACGGCAGAACATAGGCACGATAAGAGCAGCACGCTGCCCCAAGCTTTAATCTTCATAGGTTTAGGTTGTTTTTTGTGATACAGGGTTCATAACAACCTGGAGCTCTATTTGTTTAGAGAAGATTGGGGAGGTTATAATGGGGTTCTGACAGATGGATGTGGATTGGTGTGGGTGATCTATAATTGAAGAAATGAATTAAAGATTGCTGGTGTCCTTTTGTTAGTTTGCTGATAATCAATTAACTGTATTTACCGACAGCTTACTGCAAGATGTAAAAGCATTTACCGCCGTATGTAACAACCTTTACCCCTTATTGTAACGGCTTTTACTTCGGCATGTAACGACCTTTACCGCGATATGTAAATGGAGTTACCGTGCGGGGTTAACAAAGTTACCATTTGGAATAAACTGA
>OGLT01000296.1_pt1 | contig 43513 bp, 38 predicted proteins | sample 1572911 | NCBI WGS metagenome assembly OGLT01 (sample SAMEA2582014, study PRJEB24529) | metagenome | biome: Human gut stool | place: China | collected 2011 | reverse complement strand
GGAATAGTTTTCGATATTCGGTTATCCAAAACGCTCATAAAGTTATCTTGCGGGATATGTTCCAGGAGATAGAGGAGCTGGGCGCCGGAGCAGAACGACATGATCCGGGCTGCCCATTCCTGTAAATGCGAAAACAACAACCTGCGGCCCGGATATCTCCGTTCCGCCGTCGTTGTTTTCACGGGTATTACGTGGCCTGCGGCCGCTTGTCATTTGTTACTTTTTCACTTTGGGCGCGAGCATCATGTTCATCTTCTTGCCGTCGAGCTTCGGCATCATCTCCACCTTGGCGAACTCTTCGAGGTCCGTGGCAAAGCGCAGCAGCAGGATTTCGCCCTGCTCCTTGAAGACGATCGAACGGCCGCGGAAGAAGACGTAAGCCTTGACTTTGGCCCCCTCCTTGAGGAAGTTCTGCGCGTGCTTGAGTTTGAAATTGTAGTCGTGGTCGTCGGTCTGGGGCCCGAAGCGGATCTCCTTCACGACCACTTTCGTCTGATTGGCCTTCAGTTCCTTGGCTTTCTTCTTTTGCTGGTAAAGGAATTTCTGGTAATCGTCGATGCGGCATACGGGGGGCTCGGCCTTCGGAGAGATCTCGATCAGGTCGAGTTCCAGTTCGTCGGCGAGTTTGAGCGCATCGCGGATCGGCAGAACCTGCGGCTGGCCGACGTTGTCGCCGACCACACGCACTTCCGGAGCCGTGATCTCGTTGTTGATCCGGTGGGGGTTCTCCTTGACGGGCGGACGGCGCCCGAAGCGGTTGTTGGCATTGGCTGCCGGTTTCGGTCTGTTATTCCCGGGGGTAAACGGCCTCGGCGGGAATGGTTTCGGTGCTGCGATAGTTGTACGTATTAGTTAAGTTAATAATGTGTTCTTTTATTTCTTTTCCAGTTTGTTGGCGTCGATCTCCTCTTTGACCAGCCCGGTGATCAGGTCGCGGAACGCTTCCATCGTCATCTGGCCCTTGTCGCCCTCGCCTTGTGCACGGACGGATACGAGGCCCTCGGCCTCTTCCTTCTCGCCGACGATCAGCAGGTAGGGGATGCGTTTCAGCTCGTTGTCGCGGATCTTGCGGCCGATCTTCTCGTTGCGGTAGTCGACCTCGACGCGGAAGCCCATGTCCTCGAGCTTCTTGGCCTGCTCGGCGCAGTAGTCGGCGGCGCGGTCGGTGACGGGCAGGAAGCGCACCTGCTCGGGCGCCATCCACGTCGGCAGCGCGCCGGCGTACTCCTCGATGAGGTAGGCGAGCGTGCGCTCATAGCAGCCAAGAGACGTGCGGTGGATGATGTACGGCAGCTTCTTCTCGCCATTTTCGTCGATGTAGTACATGCCGAAGCGCTCGGCGAGCAGCATGTCGATCTGGATGGTGACGAGGGTGTCCTCCTTGCCGTAGACGTTCTTATACTGGATGTCGAGCTTCGGGCCGTAGAATGCGGCCTCGTCGATGCCGACGGTGTAGTCGACGTCGAGATCCTTGAGGATGCGCTCCATCACGCTCTGGGCGTGATCCCACTGCTCCTTCGTGCCCTCGTACTTGTTGTTCGGGTTCGCGGGATCCCACTGGGAGAAGCGGAACGTGCACTTGTCAAGAAGGCCGACGGTGCCGAGGCAGTACTTGGCAAGGTCGAGGCAGCCCTTGAACTCCTCTTCGAGCTGGTCGGGACGCAGGACGAGGTGGCCTTCGGAGATCGTGAACTGACGCACGCGGATCAGGCCGTGCATCTCGCCGGAATCCTCGTTGCGGAACAGCGTCGAGGTCTCGCCCAGGCGCATCGGCAGGTCGCGGTAGGAGCGCTGGCGGTTCAGGTAGACCTGATACTGGAACGGGCAGGTCATCGGGCGCAGGGCGAAGCACTCCTTTGTCTCGTCATACGGGTCGCCGAGGATGAACATGCCGTCGAGATAGTGATCCCAGTGGCCGGAGATCTTGTAAAGGTCGCGCTTGGCCATCAGCGGGGTCTTGGTGAGAAGATAGCCGCGCTTCTGCTCGGTGTCCTCGACCCAGCGCTGGAGCACCTGCACGACGCGCGCGCCCTTGGGCAGCAGCACCGGAAGACCCTGACCGATGCAGTCGACGGTGGTGAAATATTCGAGCTCGCGGCCGAGCTTGTTGTGGTCGCGCTTCTTGGCCTCTTCGACCTGGGCGAGGTAGGCGTCCAGTTCTTCCTTCTTCGGGAAGGCGACGCCGTAGATGCGCTGGAGCACCTCGCGGTTCGAGTCGCCGCGCCAGTAGGCGGCGTTGCAGGCGGTCAGCTTGATGCCGTTGCCCTTGATGCGGCCGGTGGAGTCGAGGTGCGGACCGGCGCAGAGGTCGGTGAACTCGCCCTGCTTGTAGAAGCTGATGACGGCATCCTCAGGCAGGTCGTTGATGAGCTCGACCTTGAACGGCTCTTCCTTTTCTTCCATAAACTTGATGGCCTCGGCGCGCGGGAGCTCAAAGCGCTCGAGCTTGAGCTTTTCCTTGCAGATCTTGCGCATCTCGGCTTCGATCTCAGCCAAATTCTCCGGCGTGAAGGAGAACGGGGCGAGCATATCGTAGTAGAAACCGTTGTCGATGCTCGGGCCGATGGCGAGCTTCACCTCGGGCCAGAGGCGCTTGACGGCCTGCGCCAGCACATGGGAGCAGGTGTGCCAATAGGTCTTGCGGTACTCGGGATTTTCAAACGTGAACTGGTTCTCTTCGTTGATCTTGACTTCTTCAGACATATTATTTACCTCCATTTTCATTTGAGGGTGCAAAAAAGCTCCACCCCCGATGTTCTCAGGGGTGAAGCATTCAACTACTCCACGGTTCCACCCTGCTTGCGCATTTTGCGCCGCTTGTGTCCGCTGTAACGGGCGATCCCGTCCCGCTTGTTTCGCGGGCGGCTCAAGGGTGGTACTGCCGGTCTCTTCCGCAGGATGCTCGCAGCAAATGCATCCCTCTCTGCGCGGGGAAATATCGGTTTCTTCCCTATCCGTGCCATTTTGATGATGGGAGTGTACACCCACCGCGCCCGTTTGTCAAGCAAAAAGTGCGCACAGTGTGCGCACTTTTACAATAAATTCATCAAAACTCCGGCGGGCGGTTCTTTGTCGGCTTATCGTCGCCGTCGTCCTTGCCGAGAATGCCCGAAAAGAGTTTTTTGCGCTTTGCACGCCTTTCCTCCTCTTTTTGCTTCTGCTCCGCCTTGTAACGCTCGATCGACTCCAGCTCTTCAATGCGCTCGCGCGCAACAGCGCGCAGCATATCCGGATTGGCATCGTAAACGATCGCACGCAACTCGCCCATCGTCATTTCCTCGCAGGCATCCCGAAAGCGCTTTTCGCGCACGTCCTCCGGCTCAAAAAATGCCATGCGGCCGCACCAGGGGCAGATGTACACGTCGACCTCGACATGGTCAGTCCATAGGTTTGAGCCAAGACTCGAGCCGTTCATCTCGAGCGTCTGCGCGCCGCGATCCTCCATCGCGTGGCCGCAGACGCAAAGCTTGTCAATCATGCGTTTTCTCCTTTCGGTGCAGCTCTTGCTTCGGGATATCGTTGTAGAAGGCGAATGTCTCTTCAAAAAGCGCGGCACCGTAGGCGCGCAGCTTTTCGCAGTAGGCGTCATAGGCGGCGATCATCTGCCGCGCCTCGTCCGTCAGCTCCGCGCCGCCGCCGTGCTTGCCGCCCGCCGTGGAGGTCAAAAGATGGAAGCCCAGCCCGTCCTCGGCATTGCGGACGACCGTCCACGCCTTGGAATAGGCCATGGACATCGACAGCGCCGCCGCGCGCAGCGAATGCAGCTCGTCTACGCGCTTCAAAAGCTGGGACACGCCGGGGCCAAAGCATTTCTGGTCGGAAAACACACGGGCGGAGAGAACAACGCGGAGCTCACGATCCATAGGGCGGCACTTCCTTTCTGTTGTATTTCATTATATCCAGGTGAATGCGGTTCGTCAATACGGCAAAAGCTAAGCGGGAGCATGCCGCTCCCGCTTTCTTCACTTTAAGGTGTTGTAGTGCGTATTTTCGCCGTCGAACAAAAAGCCGTCCGTGTCGTGCACGCGGCCGTTGGAAAGCATCTGCCGGTAGCGGAGGTCATAGGAATAGAGCTCGTCGTTCGTGATGCCGGTCAGGCTGCGCCCGTTGCTGCGCAGCTGCGCGTTTGCGCTCTTTTCCGTCTCGGGGTTCAGATAGGTCTTGCCGTAGAGGTTGCCGTTTTCGTGCGTGATGGTCTTGTCGCTGCCAAAATAGCGGCTGCGGTCGCTGGCGCTCGCGGCGGCATTGCGGCGGTCGACGCTGCGCGTCGTATTCTCTCCGTCGCCGTCCATGTCGTCGCCCATCATGCCGTCGCCGGTCACGCTGTCGTCTTTTTTGTTCTCGCCGCTCATGTCGTCGCCCGGCATGTTATCCTTTTTTTTGCCGCTGTCCGCCGCGCCGTTGTCGGTCGTACCGGTCGACGGGCCGTTGGCGGTGTTGCTGTCCTTCTTCTCCCCGCAGCCCGCGAGCGAGAAGAGCAGCAGCGCCGTCACAAAAAGCATGGCAAGGGTCTGCTTCATTGCTGCATTTCTCCTTACGTTCATCTCCCGCGATACCCAAGCAATAGTATGCGCACGAAACAAGAAGAAACCAGACGTAAATTTTGTCAAAACGCATGTCACCGACATTAACTCGGCAAAAAGCTTCGCAGAGTTTCGCGCCTATAGGCGCGAAATAATTTTAATTATTTTTCTGACGACATGTGCGTCAGAAAAATACTTCTCGCCCGCAAGTGTGGAAATTGCTTGCCTGCGGCAAGCAATTTCTGCGCGCAGCGGGTGTAAAAAGCAAAAAAAGAGGACACCTTACGGTGTCCTCTTTTTTTGAGTATTTTACTTGCTCGCCTTCGCGGCCTTGAAGGCCTCGATCAGCATCGGGGTGACCTTGAACAGGTCGCCGCAGATGCCGTAGTCGGCGATCTCAAAGATCGGCGCGGTGTCGTTCTTGTTGACCGCGATGATGCACTCAGACTCGCTCATACCGGCCTTGTGCTGGATGGAGCCGGAGATACCAAGAGCAACGTAGACCTTCGGGTGGACGGTCTTACCGGTCTGACCGACCTGATGGTCGGCAGTGAGCCAGCCGGAGTCGATGGCAACACGGGAGCCGCCAACAACGCCGCCGAGCACGTCGGCGAGCTCGTGAGCGAGCTTGATGCCGCCCTCGACGTCCTTGGAGATACCACGGCCGACGGAGACGATATAGTCAGCGCCAACCAGGTCGACGAGCTTCTTGGCAGCCTTGACGACCTCGACGACCTCGGTCTGGAGATCGGCGGCGTCGAGCTTGACGTCGTACTTGGTGACCTTAACGGCCTTGGCCTTCGCCTCGTCGTAAGCAGCCTTCTTCATAACGCCAGGACGAACCGTCGCCATGGAGGGACGGAAGCGCGGGCAGATGATGGTAGCCATCAGGTTGCCGCCGAACGCGGGACGGGTCATCTTCAGGTCGCGAGAGACATCGTGGTCCTTACCCATGACCTTCGCGGTGGCCATGCCGTCGATCTTGGCCTCGGGCAGCGTGGAAGCGCCGCGCAGGAAGTCCTTGTAGATGGGCATGTCAACGTCGAGGTGGGTGCAGTCGGCGCAGAGACCGGTGTGCAGACGGGCTGCGCAGCGGGGGCCGAGGTCACGGCCGATGTTGGTCGCGCCGATGAGGAAGGCCTCGGGCTTCATCTCGGAGATGACGTCGCAGATGACCTTGGCATAGGCGTCGGTGGTGTAGTTCTTGAGCAGGGGGTGGTCGCAGACGATGACCTCATCAGCGCCGTAGCCGCCAATGCTCTCGGCGAGATCGCCGACATTGTCGCCGACCAGCAGACCGCAGAGCTTCACGCCCAGCTCGTCCGCCAGCTTGCGGCCTTCGGAAATCAGCTCATAGGAGGTGGACATCATCTGGCCCTGACGCTGTTCGCAGAAGACCCATACGTTCTTGAACTCTTCGATCTTGGAGGAGTCATAGTTGGGGTTAGCAAGTTTCACTTCGTTACGCATCGTATTGATCTCCTTTCCTTAAATGATGTGTTTTTCGAGCAGGATGCCGGCGAGCTTCTCGCAGGTAGCCATGTCGTTGCCCTCGAGCATCTGGCCAGCGCCCTTCTGGGGAGGCGTGAAGGAGGTCAGGATGTTGGTCGGGGAGCCCTTGAGGCCGATGGTGGTAGCGTCGATGAGGGGGTGATCCTTCAGGGCGTTGTAGTCCAGAACGGTCATGGGCTTGGAGTAGCACTCAAACACACCGGAGACGCTCATGTAACGCGGAGTATTGAGCTCCTTGATGCAGGTGATCAGGCACGGAGTCTGAGCCTTGATGGTCATGTAGCCGTCCTCGAGCATGCGCTTGACGGTCAGGGTGTCGCCTTCCTTCTTCACATCGGCGGCATAGGTGATCTGGGGCAGGTGCAGCTTCTCAGCGATCTGAGGACCGACCTGAGCGGTATCACCATCGATAGCCTGACGGCCGCAGAAGACGATGTCGTCGTCATCGAGACCGATGGTGTCGAGCGCGGCGGCAAGGATCTGGGAGGTGGCGTAAGTATCGGAACCGCCGAACTCACGGGCGGAAACGAGATAGCCGTCATCAGCGCCCATGGCCATCAGCTCGCGCAGCATACCTTCTGCCGGCGGGGGACCCATGGTGACGACGGTGACCGTGCAGCCCAGCTCGTCCTTGAGCTTGAGGGCAGCCTCAACGGCGTTCATATCATCGGGGTTGATGATGGTCTGCATGGAAGCGCGGTTCAGGGTACCATCGGGATTGACGGCAACCTTACCGGAGGTATCGGGGACCTGCTTAACGCAAACAAGAATCTTCATTATATCTTTACCTCCTTTTTTAGTTCACACCAAGATACTTGGCAACGACCATACGCTGGACTTCGGAAGTGCCCTCGTAGATCTCGGTGATCTTGGCATCGCGCATCATGCGCTCAACGGGATACTCACGGGTGTAGCCATAGCCGCCGAAGAGCTGAACAGCGCGGCGGGTGACGTCGGAAGCGGTCTCGGCCGCGAAGAGCTTGGCCATGGCAGCGTCCATGGAGTAATCCTCGTGATTCTGCTTCTTCATAGCGGCAGCGTAAACGAGGTACTGGGCAGCCTGGGTGCGGGTGTGCATATCGGCCAGCTGGAACTGGGTGTTCTGGAACTGGCTCAGGCGGCGACCAAACTGGACGCGCTCCTTGGTGTACTTGACAGCCTCGTTGATAGCGCCTTCGGCAAGACCGAGAGCCTGGGAGGCGATACCGATACGGCCGCCGTCGAGGGTCTTCATGGCGATCTTGAAGCCTTCGCCTTCCTTGCCGAGCAGGTTCTCCTTGGGGACGACGCAGTCTTCGAAGACGAGGTCGCAGGTAGAGCTGCCGCGGATACCCATCTTCTTCTCGTGCTTACCGGTGGAGAAGCCGGGGAAGTCCTTCTCAACGATGAAGGCGGTGATACCGTGGTTGCCCTTGCTCTTGTCGGTCATGGCGAACACGACGAAAGTGGAGGCAACGTTACCGTTGGTGATGAAGCACTTGCTGCCGTTGAGGACGTAGTCGCCGTTCTCGTTCTTGACAGCGGTGGTCTGCTGGCCGGAGGCGTCGGTACCGGCGCCGGGCTCGGTCAGACCGAACGCACCGATCTTGCGGCCGGACAGAAGGTCAGGCAGATACTTCATCTTCTGCTCCTCGGTGCCGTTCTCGAAAATGGGAGCGCAGCAGAGGGAGGTGTGGGCGGAAACGATAACAGCGGTGGTGCCGCAAACCTTAGCGAGCTCCTCCACGCACATGGCATAACTGAGAACATCGCCGCCGGCGCCGCCGTACTGCTTCGGGAAGTAAATACCCATCATGCCGAGCTTGGCCATCTTTTCGACGGTCTCCATGGGGAAGCGCTCTTCCTCATCGAGTTCCTCAGCTAAAGGCTTGACTTCATTTTCTGCAAATTCGCGATACATTTTGCGGACCAGCAGATGTTCTTTGGACAGATGGAAATCCATAGTCTTTTGCTCCTTCACTATAAAAATAATTGGATTGTCTAATTTTTCACAAATCAGTTCCGTGACTTTCATTATATCCTGTGCGTTTCATTTTCGCAAGAGGAACTATCATTCCTTTTTGGAATTCGTGCTTTTCGCCGAATTCATTAAAGTCTTTTTGACATTTCCGTTCCTTTTATGACAGTTTTCTGTCATTTTCAGGAATCCTTTCCATTCCAAAAGAGAAAAGGGGAGGCAGTTTTTGTAAACTGCCTCCCCTTTTTATCCTTTTAGGGACGGATTACTTCTTGCTGTAATCGTAGAAGCCCTTGCCGGACTTCTTGCCGAGCTGGCCGCCGCGGACCATCTTCTTGAGCAGCAGAGCGGGACGATACTTCGGATCGCCGGTCTCGCTGTAGAGGACGTTCATAATGGCGAGGCACACATCCAGGCCGATGAAGTCGCCCAGGGCGAGGGGGCCCATGGGGTGGTTCGCGCCGAGCATCATGGCCTTGTCGATATCCTCGACAGAGGCAACGCCGGTCTCGACCAGACCGATGGCCTCGTTGATCATCGGGATCAGGATCTTGTTGACGACGAAGCCCGGAGCCTCAGCGACCTCGACAGGCTCCTTGCCGATCTCCTTGGAGAGGTTGTAGATGAAGTCGAAGGTCTCCTGCGTAGTGTTGGCGCCGCGGATGACCTCAACGAGCTTCATGCTGGGCACGGGGTTGAAGAAGTGCATGCCGATGACGGCGTGCTTCAGGCCGAGGCCCATCTCGGTGACAGACAGAGAAGAGGTGTTGGTCGCAAAGACGGTGCTCTCCTTGCACATCTCGTCGAGCTCGCCGAGGAGCTGACGCTTGGTGTCCATGTTCTCCGCCACGCACTCGATAACGAGGTCGGCGTCCGCCGCGGCAGACTTCTCCTCGACGAGGATGTTGTTCAGGATGGCATCCTTGGCCTCTTCGGTCATCTTGCCCTTCTCGACGCGCTTCTGCAGGGAAGCGGCGAGCTTATCCTTGTGGCGCTGAGCGGAAGCGACGCTGGAAGCGTACATCAGAGCGGTGTGGCCCTTGGCCGCGAAGACCTGAGCGATGCCGCTGCCCATGGTGCCGGCGCCGAAAACTGCAACTTTCATTGTGTGTATCCTCCTACAATATAAATAAATAATTCTATGGAATCACTTGTTGATAAAGGGCTCGTGCTTGCGCTTTTCGAGGAAGGCGCCCATGCCCTCCTGCTGGTCGGCGCTCTGGAAGCAGGAGCCGAAGGCCTTCTCCTCGATCACGACGGCGCGGTCAATGTCGACCTGAAGACCGTCGTTGATGGCCTGCTTGGACGCGCGCACCGCGATGGGCGCGTTGCCAGCGATCTGGCCGGCGAGCTTTTCCGCCGCGGCGTAGAGATCAGAAAGCGGATAGACCGCGTTGACAAGGCCGATGCGGTAGGCCTCGTCCGCCTTGATGTTGCGGGCGGTGTAGATCATCTGCTTGGCCATGCCGGGGCCGACGAGGCGCGCAAGGCGCTGCGTGCCGCCAAAGCCCGGCGTGATGCCAAGGCCTGTCTCGGGCTGGCCGAAGACGGCGGTATCGGAGCAGATGCGGAAGTCGCAGCTCATCGCGAGCTCGCAGCCGCCGCCGAGGGCATAGCCGCCCACCGCCGCAATCGTCGGGATGGGGAACGCTTCGAGCTTGCGCATGACGTCGTTGCCCTGCTTGCCGAAGGCCTCGGCCTCCTCCTTGCTGAGCTCCTTCATCTGCGCGATGTCCGCGCCGGCGACAAAGGACTTCTCGCCCGCGCCGCGGACGATCAGGCAGCGGATCTCGTTCAAATCCACCGCGTCGAGCGCGGCGTCGAGATCAGCGAGCACCTGCGAGTTGAGTGCGTTGAGCGCCTTTTCGCGGTCAATGACGAGGTAGGCGATATTGCCTTTGGGTTCATATTTGACAAAAGACATCGTAAGTCTCCTCCTGTCCTTTTCAGCTATTTCTCATTATATTGTCGGCGCAGGCAATTTGCAAGAGAAAAATCACTTTTTTCAAAAAAGATTCACAATTCTTCGATTTGATTGCAGGAAATGATGCATTTCCTGTCTGCTTTTTCAAAATGCAGCAGAACTTGTATAAAAATCAGAGGAATGACTTGTCTCTTGCGCCATTTTCCGCTATGATAGAGGGCAAATCATCAGAAAATGAGGATCATGCTATGCGAATGCGCAAAAAGAAAAACCTGCTTCCCCGCATGGAACGGTGCGAGGCATATCAGATCAAGGATCCCTACGCGCGCAAGGGTCACTGGCGCGAGCTGATGCCCGAGGCGAAGGAGATCCGCGTGGAGCTCGGCTGTGGCAAGGGCCGCTTCACCGTCGAGACTGCAGCGGCGGAGCCCGACGTGCTGCTCATCGCGGTCGAAAAGGTGCCCGACGCGATGGTCGTCGCGATGGAGCGCGCGGCGAAGGCAGAGCTGCACAATGTCTTCTTCATCGACATCGATGCCAACCAGCTGCCTGAGATCTTCGATGCAGGCGAGGTCGACCGCATCTATGTCAACTTCTGCGACCCGTGGCCGCCCAAGCGGCAGGCCAAGCGTCGGCTGACGCACGGCAATTTCTTGAAGCTCTACCGCAAGGTGCTCAAGGACAACGGCCAAATTCATTTCAAGACCGACAACGACCCGCTGTTTGAGTGGTCGATCGAGGAAATTCCGCAGTTTGGCTTCACCCTCTCCGAGGTCACGCGCGACCTGCACGGAAACGGACAGCGCGGCGTGATGACCGACTACGAAGCCAAATTCTATGCCGAGGGCAAGAACATCAACCGCTGCGTCGCCACGATGCAGCCGTGGGAAGAGCCCGAGGAAGAGGATACGCCCGAAGAGGCGGACGAAACGGCTGAATAAAAGGAAGGCTTTCAGCCTTCCTTTTCTCTTTCTTCCAGATACGGCGAATACATCATCACCGCGTCGTTCTCGGCGACAGGCATCTCCGCGAGCAGCTTGCCCTGCAAATCAAACGTCTGCCGGTAGAGCTCGTTGTGGCGGATGTAGCCGCCCCAGTACTGCGCGCGCATCTCGTGGTTGCGCTCTACGACCGCATAGCGCTCGGTCGGCTCGGCGCTCACGCGCCACTCCCCCTCAAGGTCTGTTTTGCCGACGCGGACGCGCATCTGATAGGTGTCCTGTGTGTCGTTGCGGATCATCAGGTCAAGATAGGGATAAAAGCAGGTCGCACCGCTGCCAAAGGGCTGCGTGCGGTTCGCGTCGGGAAAGACGTCGTAGCCGTGGCGGTGGCGCTCGACGACCGTGAGCGGCGTGTGCAGCGTCATCCAGTAGATGAGGTTCGAGAGCTGGCACAGCCCGCCGCCCGTCGCGGCCAGATACCCGCCGTTGCGCAGGATCATCCCCGGCAGATACCCCTTCCCCGCCGTCGGCTTTCCGATGAGATACCAGTAGCTCATTATCTCGCCGGGGCGCAGCAAAAGTCCGTCGAGCCGCGCGCAGGCGAGGCGGAGATTCGTCACCTTGTTGCGCTGAAGCTGCATGTCGACGTCCTTGAGCCTGCGCATGAGCGGCGTATGGTGGGAAAACACCTGATATGCTAAGTCTTCCCCGCTGCGCTCACGCGCAAAATGTTTCCGCATCGAAAGCCATCTGAGTTTTCGCTGCGCGCTGAAATACGCGCCGCCGAGCTTCAGCCGCAAATTAGAGCGTTTTTTCGGTTCGCGGACGGTCATATGCTTCCCTCCCCTGTTCTGCTGCTTTTATAGACGTAAAATGGTGGGAAAAGGTTCCGGTTTTTTCTTATTTCAGGCTCATCACATAGATCTGGCACGGATTCCACTCGTCCCAGAGCGTCGGGAACACCTCAAACTCACAAAATCCGAGGGCGAGGTAAAAGCGGTTCGTCGCGTCGTACTCGGGATATTTCCCCATCTGCACGGTCTTGACCTGCAAGAACGAGTAGCCGAGTTCTTGCGCCCGCTGCTTCGCTGCGGCAAAGAGCGCCTTGCCGACGCTGCGGCGGTGGTATTCTTTCAGCACGCCCATGACATAGAGTTCCGCCGTATCCCTCCCCGTTTCGGCAAGGTAAAGGAAGCCGACGGCGTTCTCGCCGTCGAACGCGGCGAAAAACGGCTGCTTAACACTCTTTTCGATGTATTCCTCGCGCGCCTCCGGAATGCCGAACCAGTCGGGCAGCGATTCTAAAATCAAGCGTGCGATGCGCTGCTTCTCCTCTGCCGCTGTGATCTCTCTAACTTCCATACATTTCTCTCTTTCATTTTGCAAAGAAGCGGTATGGCTGCGCCATACCGCTTCTTATGTAATTTAGCGCTGGCCCTTGTCGTAGGGGATGCCCTCGGCCTTGGGGGCGCGGGAGCTCTTGGACGTGAACGCCAGCACGAGCAGCGTGACGATGTAGGGCAGCATGCGGTAGAGATGGGCGCTGATGCCGATCTCGGCGAGCATGTAGACGCCGTCACCGTTGATGTCGATGCTCGCGTAGCTCGCCGCGATGCACTTGAAGAGGCCGAACAGCAGCGAGGAGACCGCGATATTCACGGGCTTCCAGTTGCCGAAGATCATAACGGCCAGTGCGAGGAAGCCGAAGCCCGCCACGTCGCCGTTCGAGGCGCAGTTTGCGGTCGTCAGCGCATAGACGAAGCCGCCCATGCCCGCGAGCGCGCCGGAAATGGTCGTGCCCGCGTAGCGCATCTTGTAGACGTTGATGCCCAGCGAATCCGCCGCCTGGGGATTTTCGCCGCAGGCGCGCAGGCGCAGGCCGAAGCGCGTCTTATAGAGCAGGATCGACAGGATGAGGAAAAGCAGGATGCAGACGTAGGTCGCAAGGTAGACCTTGTTGACGAACGTCTCGCCGAAAAAGCCGAGGTCGGTGTTCTTGTCGATGCCGAGCGTAGACTTTTTGATCATGAACCAGCTCGCCGCGTCGCCCGTGAGCATCTGTAGCGTATTCTGGTTGGCGATGATGCGGATGAAGAACAGCACGAGTGCGGGAGCCATCAGGTTCAGCGCCGTGCCGCCGATGGTCTGGTCGGCACGCAGGTTGATGGAGGCAAAGCTCAAAAGCAGCGAGAACAGCGCGCCGAAGGCCGCCGCGACCAGCATCGTGAGAAGCTCCACGCCCTGAAGTGCGACCCAGTTGCCGCTCTGCTTGAGGGAGAGGATGGCGTCGCTCGTCTGCAAAATGCGCACGAACCAGACGCCGATGAACGCGCCGAAGACCATGATACCTTCCAGCGCCAGGTTGATGATACCGCTGCGCTCGGCGAACACGCCCGCAAGCGCCACGATCATCAGAGGGACGGCATAAATGAGCGTCTGCTGAATGAGGAATGTCATTTCGCGTCGCCTCCTTTCTCCGTTTCCGCTTGTGCACCGGCTGGTGCGGAAGCTGCCGCCGGGGCGGGCTCCGCGTTGGCATCCGCGCCGTCGTCCTTCTTTTTGCCGAGCTTGCCGATCCACATCTTGATGACCAGCGAGAAAGCGCTCAGATACACGATGACGGCGATGATGACGTTCGTGATGTACTCGTTATAGGCCGTCAGGTTCGTCAGCTGCAGGCCCGAGATATCGAGCATCGACATGAACAGCGCCGTGAAGATGATGCCGAGGGGGTTGCAGGAGGCAAGCATCGCAACGGGGATACCGTTGAAGCCGATGGCGGGGAGCGACTGGTACGTGGACCAGAAGAACTCTGTGTTGCCGGAGAGATAGTAGAGCGAAGCGCCCGCCGCGCTCAGTCCGCCCGCGATCGCCATGGAGATGACGATATTGCGCTTGTCGGCGATACCGGCGTAGCGCGCGGCGTGGCGGTTGGAGCCGCAGGCCTTGAGCTGATAGCCGAACGTCGTCTTGGACATCATCACGTAAACGCCGATGGCAAAGATGACGGCGATGAGGATGCCGCCGTTGACCTGAGAATTCGGAAACAGCTTGTCAAGGCCCATCTTCGCGGTGGCGACGCCATTGTAGGTCGTCTTGTAGATGTAGCCGGTCTTGGTGGACTCGGTGACGTTCTTGAAGTTACTGATATCAAAGAGCCATGTGACGAGGTTTGCCGCGATCCAGTTCGTCATGATACAGGCGAGCACCTCGTTGATGTTGAGCAGGGCCTTGAAAAGGCCGGGGATCGCGCCCCAGATCGCGCCCGCGAGCGTGCCGCCGAGGAAGGCGAGCAGCCAGATGAGCGTGGTGGACATCGTCTCGGACGGAAGACCGAGGGCGATGGAGAGCGACACGAGCGTACCGATGAGGTACTGGCCCGGCGCGCCGATGTTGAAAAGGCCTGTTTTATACGCCATGCCGACGGAAAGGCCCGTCATGATGAGCGGCGCGGCACGGAAGAGCATGTTGCCGATATTCGTCGGGTTGAAGCCCCACATCAGCGTACCGGAGGCGTCGCGTCCCGTGGAGAACAGGCCACCGAACACGATGCGGATGCCGTCCCACGCCGAGGAGAGCGAGAGGTTCGGGCTCGTGAGGCCGACGATCAAAATGACGATGCTGCCGACGGCGAGGCCGATCAGGATCGAGAGGACGGACGCCGCGACGGTCTTGAAGCCTTCGCTTTGCAGGAAGTGTTCTTTTTTCATACGGCCGCCTCCTCCTTCGCCATGCGCTTGGCTCCGGCCATGTAAAGGCCGAGCTCTTCGACGGTGGTTTTCTTCGGGTCGAGCTCGCCGGCGATCTCACCCTCGTACATGACGAGGATGCGGTCAGAGAGGCTCATGACCTCGTCCAGCTCGAGCGAGACGAGCAAAATCGCCTTGCCGCGGTCGCGCTCGGCGACGAGCTGGCTGTGGATGAATTCGATCGCGCCGACGTCAAGGCCGCGCGTGGGCTGCACGGCGACGATGAGATCCTTGTCGCGGTCGACCTCGCGGGCGATGATGGCCTTCTGCTGGTTGCCGCCGGACATGGAACGCGCGCGCGTAATCGCGCCCTGGCCGCTGCGCACGTCGAACTTGTCGATCAGGTAGTTGGCATAGTCGCGCACAGCCTTGTTGTTGATAAAGCCGTGGTTTTCAAAGCGCGGCTCGTTGAAGCGCTGGAGCACCATATTCTGCTCGAGTGTGAAGTCGAGCACGAGGCCGTGCTTGTGGCGATCTTCGGGAATGTGGCTCATGTGCTCACCGCGGTGGCGGATGGAGGCATGAGAGATATCCTTGCCGCAGAGGGTGATCGTGCCGGAGGACGGCTTATCAAGGCCCGTCAGGCCGTAGACAAGCTCCGTCTGACCGTTGCCGTCGATACCGGCGATGCAGACGATCTCGCCCGCGCGGACGGTGAAGGAAACGTCGTTCACGGCGTTGCGCTTTTGCACGTGGGAATGGACGCAGAGGTGGTCGACCTTCAAGACCTCGCCCGCGGGCTTGGCCTCGTCCTTCGTGACCTCGAGCTGCACGGGGCGGCCGACCATCATGTTGGAAAGCTCCTGCTTGGTGGTCTCGCTCGTATTGACCGTGCCGATGTACTTACCCTTGCGCAGAACGCTCACGCGGTCGGAAACCTCCATGATCTCATTGAGCTTGTGGGAGATGAAGAGGATGGACTTGCCTTCGCGGGCAAACTCCTTCATCGTGGCCATCAGCTCTTCGATCTCCTGCGGGGTGAGCACCGCGGTCGGCTCATCGAAGATGAGGATCTCGTTGTCGCGATACAGCATCTTCAGAATTTCCACGCGCTGCTGCATACCGACCGTGATATCCTCGACCTTGGCGTCAAGGTCGACATTCAGGCCGTAGCGCTTCGAGATCTCCTCGACCTTTTTGCGTGCCTCTTTCTTCTGCAAAAAGCCGCACTTCGTCGTCTCCGCGCCGAGGATGATGTTGTCGAGCACCGTGAAAACGTCCACCAGCTTGAAATGCTGGTGCACCATGCCGATGCCGAGCGCGGTGGCGTCGTTCGGGTCCTTGATGGACACGACCTTGCCGTCCTTTTTGATGATGCCCTCCTCCGGCTGATAAAGGCCGAAGAGAACCGACATTAAGGTCGATTTTCCCGCGCCGTTTTCACCGAGGAGCGCATGGATCTCACCCTTTTTGAGCTGTAAGGTGATGTTGTCGTTGGCGATAATACCGGGGAATTTTTTGGTGATGTTCAGCATTTCGATCGCGTACTGATTCTCCAAGTTTTTTCGCCCTCCTTCCGTTTTGATGGCCCGCACGCGCTGCGCTGCGAGGACGGAAACCATAATTACATTATACTATATCACGTTTTCCGATGAAAAGCAAAAGGTTTTCGCATGTCTTTCCCCGCCAGAAATGTGAAAAAGAACGGAAGGCCGAAGTCTTCCGTTCTTTTATGTATGCGCTATTGGGAATTAGCCGCCGATATAGTTGACGTTGACGTTGCTCAGGCCGGCGGTGGAGGGGTCAGCCATCTCGGAGTTGTTGTCGATGGTGAGGTCGCCGTTGAGGACCTTCTGGAAGAGATCTTCATAGTCGGCAACGGAGAAGTTCTCCATGGACCAGGTAGCAGTCGGCAGGCCGACAGCATTCTCGGCAACGCCGAGGGAGGTGGCAGCATTGCCGATCTCGTCCCAGGTGCCATCGTAAACCTTGGCGATCGCCCACTCGGCAGCGTCGCTCAGGCCCTTCATAGCGGAGGTGACGACGGTCTCGGACTCGCTGGACTGGTCGACGTCGACGCCGACGACCTTGCCGTCCTCAGCGGAAGCGGCAGCGGCGACGGACTGGAACATGGAACCGCCGCAGGCGAAGACGATCTCAGTGCCGTTGGAGTACCAGCCGGAGACCATGGTCTGCAGCTCGGGGGAAGCCTGGAAGGAAGCGCCGTACTCCCAGGAGTAGTTCAGGTCGACGGTCTTATCCATTTCCTTAGCAGCGTCGTTGGCGCCCTGAGCAAAGCCCCAGCCGTAACGGATGCAGGCGGGGTTCGTGCCGCCGCCGCCGCCGGTGAAGCCGAGCTTCTCATAGCCTTCCTTGACGACAGCGTAACCGGCGAAGTAGCCGCACTGCTCTTCGTTGAAGGCGATGCCCGCAACGTTGTCAAGGCCGAGGGACCAACCGTCGATGAAGACGAACTTGGTGTCGGTGAATTCCTTAGCGGCCTTCTCGAGGGCCGTGCCCTGCATGAAGCCGGCGCAGACGATGACCTTGGCGCCGCCGTCCACGGCAGCCTTCATGGCGTCGTAACGGTCGTCATCGGTAGCCTGATCGCCGTTGGCGGGCTGATAGTACTTGTAGCTCAGGCCGTTGTTGGCGGCATAGAGCTTCACGCCGTCGAAGGTGCCCTGGTTGAAGGACTTATCCTTCAGCTGGCCGACGTCGGTGACGAACGCGATCTCATACTTGCCGTCTTCGGACGTCATGTTGTCGTCGATATCGTCAGGATTGGTGTAAGTGGTGGTCCCGCCCTGCTGATCGTCAGTGTTGGTGTCGCCCTGATTGTCGTCGGTCTTCTTATCACCGCAGGCAACGAGGGACAGAACCATGACGAGAGCGAGAAGCAGCGCAAAAAACTTCTTCATTCTTCTATCCTTCCTTATTTTTCCGGTCGGCGGCGGGCCGCTCTCCGGTTTATTTTGAAGTGCGGACGCACTTCGTCTGACAGTATAGCAAAAGCAAAGGGGAGAATCAAGTCCGATTCTCCCCGATTTTACTTTTTTTGTGATAATTGATGGGATTCTTTACAAAAAGTCCATACTTTTTACACGTTATTTTCTCAGTCAAGCTTCAGGTCGCCGTCCTTGACCCAGCCGAGGCGGCGGCAGACCATATTGATGAGCGGAGCGAGGATGGCAGGCAGCACGATGGCGACAAGCACAAGGCCCAGCCAGTCAAAGCCCGTGGGGCTCATGGCCGCCGCGCCCTTGGCGATGGCCTCCTCGCTCGGGGAGACCCAGCCTGTCCACACGCCGATGAGGCCGCACAGGCCGCAGGTACCCATGCCGGAGTTGATCGGCGCGCCGTTCATTTCAAGATGGAACACGCACGTTGCGATGGGGCCGGTGATGGCGGAGGCGAGCGTCGGCGCGATCCAGACGCGGGGATTTCTGACAATGTTCGGCATCTGGAGCATCGACGTGCCGAGGCCCTGAGAGACAAGGCCGCCCCAGCGGTTTTCCTTAAAGCTCATCACGGCGAAGCCGACCATCTGCGCGCAGCAGCCTGCGACGGCCGCGCCGCCGGCAAGGCCCGTCAGGCCCAGCACCGAGCAGATGGCGGCGGAAGAGATCGGCAGCGTGAGCGCGACGCCGACAAGCACAGAGACCGCGATGCCCATCCAGAACGGCTGGAGCTTGGTCGCATTGTCGATGATAATGCCAAATGCCGAGGCCGCCGTGCCGATGGGCGGGGCGATCCACTTGGCGAGCGCCACGCCGACTAAGATCGTCACAGCGGGCGTGACGAGAATGTCGATCTTCGTCTCCTTGCTCACGGCCTTGCCGCACTCGGCGGCAAAGATCGCGATGATGAGCACCGCGAGCGGGCCGCCTGCGCCGCCCTCGGCGTTAGCCGCATAGCCCACCGCCGCGAGGGAGAAGAGCACCATCGGGGGTGCCTGCAGCGCGTAGCCGATGGCAATGGCCATCGCAGGGCCGGAGACAGACATCGCATAGGTGCCGATGTCCGTCAGAAACGGAACGCCCAGCTGCGCGCCGAGCGTCTTGATGATCGTGCCGATGAGCAGCGAGCAGAAGAGGCCCTGCGCCATTGCGCCGAGTGCATCGATGCCGTAGCGCTTGGCCGAGACTTCAATGTTTTTGCGTTTGCAGAACGCTTTGAATTTTTCCATGATATCCTCACAGCCTAAAAATAAAATAGTGTCATGTGCAGGTGTCTTGACATGTGCACATGACACTATAATCGTTTGTGTGAGGATTGTCAACCCTTAATTTCCGTTTTCCTCCAGCAGGACGCGCAGTGCGCGCAGCGCACTCTTCGTGCGCTCGAACGCTGCCTCGTCGGGACAGGAGAGCGTGTGCAGGTGGATGCCGTCGGTGAGACTGGACAGCGGCTCCGCCTTTTTGCAGCGCTCAATGAACTGGCTGACCTCGTAGCGGTTCGAAATTTGCAGCGGGCCGGTGAGCTGGCCGTAGATGGGGTGGTCGACGATGACGTCGATGACCGTACAGCCGTTGTCGACGATGGTGTTGAGCTCGGCTTCCATCTCCTGCGGCGTGTGCTTCACGGCGACACGCCGGAGGATGCCGCGCGCCTCCTTCGGCGTCACATAGCCGCGCGGAGTGGCGAGAATTTCCTCGCCCGAGGAGCGCAGCAGCGCGATATCGCCCACGATGATCTGGCGCGAGACGGAGAATTTTTCCGCCAGCGCGGAGGCGCTGATCGGCGCGTCCGCCGCGCGCAGCACGTCGGCAATGGCCTTTCGCCGCTCGTCAGAATGCATTCGCTCTTCCTCCCCTTTTCGCGCAAAAGCGCCAAATTCCGATTACGTTTTGTATTTCCAAAATCAGAAATTACAGTTTGTTGTCGGATTTTGCCGATTTAATACTCAAAGCAGCTGCCGCCGACGAACTCTCGCACGATGGAGTCGCGCGGGACATAGTCCGTGCGCAGCGACGGCACGGAGTTGACAACGTCCATCAGGTCGCTCAGCCCGTGCTCGGCGATAAACTGATCGTCGAGCTGGCTGTAAAACTCGGGGATCTCCTTCAAATACCGCGCGAGGATGCACGGCTCGTAGTCATGGAACGTGTCGATGTGGATGCTTGCGTTCGGCTTGTTCGGCATGATGTAGTTGAGCTCGCCGCGGTCGACACTCTCGGCGCGCTCGACGGTCTGACGCAGCGAATGGCCGCGGCCCTGATAGTCGCGGATCATGCGGCGCGCCACGCGCAGCTGCTCGGGACGAACGATGCGGTCCTTGTGCGTGATGATACGCGTACGCGGGGCAACGTAAACGCCCGTAGCTTCGCTTCTGAGCTGGTCGAAAATCAGCGGGTTGAGCATGTGGATGCCCTCGGCGATGATGACGGCGTCCTTGTCGCCCTGCATGGGCTTGTAGCCGCCGACGCCGCCGGCCTTGAAGTCGTAGACCGGCAGCTCCACGAGCTCGCCGTCCATCAGGCGGTGGATATCCTCGATGAGTAAATCGCGGTTCACGCAGTAGGGCGACTCCCAGTCGCTCGCCTCGGGCGGACGCTCAGACAGCGGCAGGAAGAAATTGTCCATGCTGAGCATGCAGACCTTGACGCCGAGGTTTTCGAGGTATTCGCGCAGGCGCATCGCCGTCGTCGTCTTGCCCGAACCGCTCGGGCCCGTCAGGCAGACGATGGGCTTTTGCCCCTTGTTCATTAAAATACTCGCCGCGGCGGAGCTGATCTTGTCGTGGAAGACCTCCTCGCAGCGCAGGACGAAGCGGGTGTCGTCCTTCATGTTGGTCACAATGTTTTCAATGTCGATCACGCGCATGGCATGATAATCTCCTTACTTTTGGGATTCTGCCGCCATCTTCACGGCTGTTTCGAGCGCGATTTTCATCATGGCGGTGAAGCTCGTCTGCCGCTCCTCGGGTGAGAGCTCCTCACCGGTGAGGATATTGTCGGAGATCGAGCAGAGGGAAAGTCCGCGCTTTTTCGTATAGGCGGCGTTGCAGTAGAGGGCGGCGGCCTCCATCTCGATGGCGAGCACGCCCATGTCCGCCCACTTGAGCGACGGGTTCGACGCGTCGTAGAACGTGTCGGACGAGTAGAGGCTGCCGACGTCCATGCGGACGCCGAGCTCCTTCGCCGATTCAACGGCGGCGGAGAGCAGCTGAAAGTCCGCGATGGGCGCAAACGTGCCGCCAAGGCCGTACTGCGCGGCGTAATTCGAGTTGGTGCACGCACCCATGCCCGCGACCACGTCACCGAGCTTCAAGTCCTTTTGCAGCGCGCCCGCCGAGCCGACGCGGATGATGCTCTCGACATCGTACTGCGTGAACAGCTCATAGGAGTAGATACCGATGGACGGCATCCCCATGCCGCTGGCCATCACGCTGACGGGAACGCCCTTGTAGGTGCCTGTGTAGCCCTGCACGCCGCGGACGTTGTTGACGAGCTTTGGTTCATCTAAAAATGTTTCGGCGATGAACTTCGCGCGCAGCGGGTCGCCGGGCATCAGGACGGTCTTGGCGAAGTCGCCTTTTTTCGCGCTGTTATGCGGAGTCGGCATATTGAGCCCTCCCCTTTCTTAAAGTTCGCCCTTGGCCTCGAGCTCCTTGACGGCCTTGACGATGCGGGACGTGCCGAGGCGGTCGGCGCCGAGCTTGAGGAAGTCTTCGGCGTCCTGCAGGCTCGCGATGCCGCCGGCGGCCTTGATCTTCTTGCCGTTGGTCATGTGGGCGGCCATGAGGGCGACATCCTCACGGGTCGCGCCGCCGCCGGCAAAGCCCGTGGAGGTCTTGATATAGTCGGCGTGAGAATTGGAGACGACCTCGCAGAGCTTGATCTTCTCTTCGTCGGTGAGCAGGCAGGTCTCGATGATGACCTTTAAGATGTTGCCGTGGCAGGAGATTTTCACAGAGTTGATCTCCTGAAGGATCTTGTCGTACTGGCCCTCCTTGACCCAGCCGAGGTTGATGACCATGTCGATCTCGGTCGCGCCGTCAGCGACGGCGGACTCGGCCTCCATGCACTTGATGCCGCTGGGCGTGTAGCCGTTGGGGAAGCCGATGACCGTGCAGATGGGCAGCTGGCCGAAGCCGTAGTGCTGCTGCTCGGCGACGTAGTGCGCGGCGTGATTCACATAGGTCTGCGGAATGCAGACGCTCGCGCAGCCGTATTTGATGCCGTCGTCACAGATCTGCTTGATGTCCTCCCAGGTGGCGGTCTGCTTGAGGAGGGTATGGTCAACGTGCTTGAGAATTTCCTTAACGTCCATAGTTATCTTCTTCCTTTCTATGTTTGAAAGCGTATTTCCTACAAAAATCGTTTTATTTTAGCATGTCTCCGCGCTTTTGTCTACCGTTTCGGCAGGTCTCTTACAGTGCGCTGCCGAAATACTCCGTCATCGCGCGGATCAGGAATTCATAGTCCTGCACGCCTGCGGTCTCCCACGAAGAGTGCATCGCGAGCTGGGGCAGGCCGATGTCCACCGTGCTGACCGGCACGAGCGTATCGGAGATCGAGCCGAGCGTCGAGCCGCCGGCAAGGTCGGAGCGGTTCGACATGACCTGCGCGGGAACGCCTGCGTTTTCGCACACGGCGCGGAAAATAGCGCAGGAGCGGCCATCGGTCGCGTAGCGCTGATTGGCGTTGAACTTGATGACGACGCCCTCGTTCATATACGGGCAGTTGTCGGGGTCGGCGTATTCACCGTGGTTGGGGTGCTGGGCGTGCGCGTTGTCCGCCGAGACGAGGAAGCTGCGCGCGAGCATCATCTGGAGCTCCTGCTCGTCCTTTCCGAGGCACAGGGCGATGCGGCGCAGCGTGTCGCGCAGGAACGTCGAGCCCGCACCCTGCTTGGTGGACGAGCCGACCTCTTCATTGTCGAAAATGCAGCAGGCGGCGATATTTCCGCTCTCTTTCGCCGCAAGGAAGCCCTCGAGGCAGCCGCAGGCGCACTCGAGATCGTCGAGCTTGGGAGAAAGGATGTACTCCTCGTTCTCGCCAAGCAGCGTCCCCTCGCCGCGGCAGTAGAGGAACAGGTCGCTGCCGAGGATGTCGTTTTCCGCGACGCCCGCGGCCTTGGCGACGATGGGCAGGATGCCGCCGCTGTCTTTGCCGCCGAGCAGCGGCAGCGTGTCGATATTCGCGAGGTACTTCATGCCGTCGTTCGCCGTGCGGTTCATGTGGATGGCGACATTGGGAATGACGAGCAGGTCGCGGTCGACGCTCACGAGCTTTTCAACGATCTCGCCGTTTGCGCGCACGAAGACGCAGCCCGCGACGGAGAGCGGGCGGTCGAACCACGTGGACATCAGCATGCCGCCGTATTTTTCGGTCGAGAGCTGGACATAATGCGCGCTGCGGCGGTCGGGATGCTCTTTCAGGCGGAACGTCGGCGAGTCGGAGTGCGCCGCAGCCATGGTAAAGCCGCCGTCGATCATCTCCGGCACGCGGAAGGCGATGGTGCTCGAGCCGTTGCGGCGGACGAAATACTTCCCGCCGGGGGCTACCTCCCAGCGTTCGCGCTCGGAAAGCTCGGTATAGCCGTTTGCGAGGAGCTTTTGGCGGATGTTCTCGGTCACATGGTAGCAGGTGGGGCTATTTTTGATAAAATGCAGCAGTTCTCTTGCCGGTGCATGTTGCATGGTGATGTCCTCCACAGTTTATTTTTGTTTGGCGGTATTATAGCACACGTCATGCTTCTCGGCAAGCGGACACTCCCTCTGTGCCGCACAAAACAGGGGCAGCATTTGTGCATTTGTCCATATTTGGTGGAATTATAGTTGATTCTTTTATCGAAATCCTTTATAATACAGTTGATTTCCGTCCCCCTCCCGCATCGAGCGGGCTTTTGTTTGCGCTCTTAAGCCGGAAGGAGGCTATTTCTATGAACGAATCCTCTTCTCCCGCGCCAGCTCCGGTCTCACCGCTGTGGACGCGGGATTTCACTATCATCACATTGGGCAGCGTGATCTCGATGCTGGGCAATTCGATGTCCGGCTTCGCGCTGAGTCTGCTCGTGCTGGATTACACGGGCTCGAACCTGCTCTACGCCATCTACATTGCAACGTTCACGCTGCCGCAGATCGTCATGCCGATCTTCTCGGGCGCGATCCTCGACCGCTTTTCGCGTAAGAAGACGATCTACACGCTGGACTTCCTTTCCTCCGGGGTCTACCTTGTCGCTGCACTGATCCTGAGCCGCGGCTGGTTCAGCTTTCCGATGCTCGCGGTCTTCTGCTTTATCATCGGCTCGATCAACAGCATCTACTATGTCGCCTACGACAGCTTCTATCCCCTGCTGATCTCTGAGGGGAACTACTCCAAGGCCTACTCCATCGCGAGCGTGCTTGAAACGCTCTCGGCGCTCATCATCCCGATCGCAACGTACTTTTATAATCTCTTCGGCATTGCGCCGCTGCTCGGCATCAACGCGCTGTGCTTCTTCATCGCCGCGACGGCGGAGACGCAGATCCGCGCCGAGGAACACTACATCGAAAAGCAGCGTGCCGCGCTCGCGCTCGAAGAGCAGCATTCCTCGGGCCGCCAGCTCCTGCGCGACATCAAAGAGGGCTTTCGCTATCTGATGAGTGAAAAGGGGCTTCTGCGCGTGGCCATCTATTTCACATTCAGCATGCTTGCCTCGGGCGCGTCGCAGGTCATCACGCTGCCGTACTTCAAGTCGACATTCGATAACGGCGAATACATCTATATGCTCGTCTGGGGCATGGCGATCTTCGGCCGCGCCATCGGCGGCGGCATTCATTATAAAATCAAGCTGCCTGTGCAGCATAAGTATTCCATCGCCCTGACGGTCTATGTCGTCATCTCGCTGTGTGAGGGCTTCTATCTCTACTGCCCGCTGCCGGTGATGATGGTCTCGTGCTTTTTAACGGGTATCCTCGGCGTGACGAGCTACACCATCCGCATCTCCGCCACGCAGAGCTACGTGCCCGACGAGAAAAAGGGCCGCTTCAACGGCGCGTTCAACATGCTCAACACCGTCGGCAGCTTCACGGGCAATCTGCTCGCGGGCGCGCTGGTGGCGTTTCTCCCCGTGCGCGGCGTGCTGACGGGCTTCATGCTCGTCACGGTGGCCGCAGCGGTCGTCGTCATCGGCGGCGGACGCAGGGACGTGTCCGCGATCTATAACCGGCAAGAATAAGAAATGTAACAATAAAAATTTGACGGAGGAAACAACATGAAATTTTCTAAAATGACCTACACCCGCCCCGATCCTGAGGCGAGCAAGCAGCGCCTTTCCGCGCTGACAGAAGAGCTCAAAAGCGCCAAAAGCTACGAAGAAGCACGCAGAGTCTTTCTCTCGCAGCAGGAGCTGATGAGCCACATCTCCACCGCCGCGACGCTCGCGAGCATCCGCCACTCGATCGACACGCGAGACAAATTCTACGACGGCGAAGAAAAATTCTGGAACAACTTCAACCCTGAGCTTGAGGAATACAATCAGGCGTGGACAGCGGCGATGCTCGAAAGCCCGTTCCGCGCGGACTTTGAGAAGGAATACGGCGATCTGATGTTCGTCAACGCCGAGATCGCGCTCAAGACCTTCTCCCCCGCCATCATTCCTGAATTGCAGCAGGAAAACGACCTGACGCAGGAGTATGAAAAGCTGCTCGCCTCGGCGCAGATCCCGTTCGAGGGCAAGGTCTACACCCTCTCGCAGCTCTCCCCGTTCAAGACCTGCGCTGACGATGAAAAGCGCCTTGCCGCGTGGAAGGCCGAGGGCCAGTGGTACAAGGACAATCAGGCAAAATTCGACGAGCTCTACGACAAGCTCGTAAAACTCCGCGACGCGATGGGCAAAAAGCTCGGCTACGAGGGCTACACCACGCTCGGCTACTACCGCATGGGCCGCAACTGCTATACGAAGGACGATGTCGAGAAGTTCCGCGAAGCGGTCGTCAAGTATCTCGTTCCCGTGGCGGACAAGGTGTATCGCGAGCAGGCCAAGCGCCTGGGCAAGCAGTATCCGATGAGCTTTGCCGACAACGCGCTCGAATTCCGTTCCGGCAATCCCCGCCCCGCGGGCACGCCGGACGACATCCTCGCCCAAGGCATGAAGTTCTACAGCGAGCTTTCGCCCGAGACGAAGGAATTCTTCGAAACGATGCTGCGTGACGAGCTGCTCGACGTGCTCTCGACCGAGGGCAAGCAGGCGGGCGGCTACTGCACGAGCATCATGGACTATCAGGTGCCGTTCATCTTCGCCAACTTCAACGGCACGCAGCACGACGTGGAGGTCGTGACGCACGAGGCCGGTCACGCCTTCGAGGCCTGGACGAACCGCAAGCGCATCCCCATCGACTACATCTGGCCGAGCATGGAGGCCTGCGAGGTCCACTCGATGTCCATGGAGTTTTTCGCCGAGCCCTGGGCGGACGGCTTTTTCGGCCCCGACGCGAAGAAGTTCCTCTACAGCCACCTCTCCGGCGCGCTGACGTTCATCCCCTACGGCACGATGGTCGACCACTTCCAGCACATCGTGTATGAAAAGCCCGAAATGACGCCCGCCGAGCGCCACGCTGCGTGGAAAGAGCTGCTCGGCGTCTACATGCCGTGGATGAAGCTTGACGGCGAGATCCCGTTCTACTCCGAGGGCATGGGCTGGCAGCGCCAGCACCACATCTATTCGAGCCCCTTCTATTATATTGACTACTGCCTTGCCCAGACCGTGGCGCTCGAATTCTGGGCGATGATCCGCAAGGACGTGGGGAACGCCTGGCAGCACTACATGGCCTACACCGTGCAGGGCGGCAGCCGGACGTTCACCGACCTTCTCAAAAACGCCGACCTTGAGAGTCCGTTTGACGAAGCGTGCCTGCGCGGCGTGTGCGCCGAAGCGGAAAAGGCGCTCGCGGACTTTGACCTCACAGGCATCGAATGATGGGCGAACAGCACAAAAAACACAACCGCCGCGAGCACCTGAACGACTTTCATCTGAACGTCGCGGGCGAATATGTTTACGAAGGGGCACTCTACGCCTGCCAAAGCGATGATGCAAAGCAGCGCAGAATCAAGCGCGCCGTATGGGGAATGGCGGCCATTTTGATCGTCGCGGTCATCGCGGGCGGGTGCATTCCCGCGCCGGGGATGCAGAACTGTTTTTACGTTCTGCTCCCCTACCTCGGCGAGTTTCTGGCGGCGGGAAGCGTCATCTGGGCGCTCGTAAAGCTCGGAACGGACTGGAGCGCGGTGCGCGAGTACAACTACAAAAAAAGCGTGGCCGTTCTGCCTGTGCGAACGGCGGTCACGGCGGTCTTTTCTCTTCTCGGCATCGTGTGCGAATTGATCTTCTTTTTCGTCAATGACCACGCAGGACAGACGTTTTTCGCGCTGCTCTATGTCCTGCTGAATCTGACAGCCCTACTGAGCGCCCTTGTTCTGCGCGCCGAAATTATGCAGGCAGAATGGGACAAATTGCCTAAAAAAGATAACTTCTAAGATTTTACTCTGTACAATCTTCATCTTTTCATGCTATAATCAAAAAAATTCTATGTGCTGTTTTTCGGCGCACAGATGTCCATAGGGGGCGCACTCCCTTTCCGCGCGCGTATCCGCGCGGGCACCTTACTTTGTGCTGCACGGGGCGACCCGTTTGGCAAAAATTTATAAAGGAGTAGATTCAATGAAAAGAACACTTGCACTGATCCTTTCTCTGGTCATGTGTCTTGGTCTTCTGGCCGGCTGCGGCGACAAGAAGACGGACGACGGCCAGACCGACGGCAAGACGCTTGTTGTCGGCACGCAGAACTTCGACGGTAAGTTCTCCCCCTTCTTCTATACCAATGACTATGAAAACCAGGTCATGGGTATGGTCTTCGACGGTCTGTTTCTCGTCGACCGCGAGGGCTCTGTCGTCCTCAAGGGCATCGAGGGCGACGTCCGTCCCTACAACGGCACCGACTATACTTACAAGGGCATTGCCGACTGCGACATCGTTGAAAACAGCGACGGCACGGTCGACTACAACATCACGCTGAAAGAGGGCGTCAAGTTCTCCGACGGTGAGGAAATGACCATCGACGATGTCATCTTCTCTTACTATGTCCTGCTTGACCCCGCTTATGACGGCGTTTCCACGCTGTACTCCCTGCCCATCAAGGGTCTGGAAGCCTATCGCAGCGGTATGGACACTGTGCAGAACCTGATCCTCGCCGCCGGTCCTGACGCCTACGCCGCCAATGACTTCTACACCGAAGAGCAGTACAACGCTTACTGGACCGCCTTCAACGCCGCCGGCGTGAAGTTCGCCCAGGAGATCCTTGACTACGTGGTCGCCGCCGGTTCCGCCACCGCTGACGACTCCGTCGCCGCGCAGGCTGGCAACTGGGGCTTCGAGCTCGCCGATGACGCGACTGTCGAAGACTTCTGGGCTGCCATCGTTGCTAAGTACGGCTACGACATCTCCGATGACGGTATCAACGCTGAGACCGCCGGCCCCAGCATCTCCTCCTTCCTCGAGGCCGAGCTGGGCGACGCCTACAACGACTATACCGTCGCCGTCCAGACCGGCGAGTCCGCTCCCAACGTTGCCGGTATCGTCAAGACCGGTGACTACTCCATGACCGTCACCCTCACCGAGGTCAACGCCACCGCCATCTATCAGCTCCCCGTCACCGTGTGCCCCATGCACTACTATGGCGAGACTGACAAGTTTGACTACGACAACAACATGTTCGGCTTTGTCAAGGGCGATCTGTCCCACGTCAAGTCCGTGACCTCCACGCCTGTCGGCTCCGGCCCGTACACCTTCGAGAGCTGGTCCAACGGCGCTGTCACCCTGCAGAAGAACCCGACCTACTGGAAGGGCGAGCCCAAGATCGACACCGTCATCTGGCGCGAGATGACGGATGAAGACAAGATCCCCGGCGTTGTCTCCGGCACGATCGACGTGACCGACCCCTCCTACTCCAAGGAAGCTGCCGAGCAGATCAAGGAAGCCAACTCTAACGGCGAGATTTCCGGCGATACCATCCAGACCGACCTCGTTGCCAACCTCGGCTACGGCTATGTCGGCTTCAACGCCAACCGCGTGAAGGTCGGCGACGGCAACGGCAGCGACGAGGCCTCCAAGGATCTGCGTAAGGCCATCGCCACGGTTATCGCCGTTTACCGCGATGTCGCTGTCGACTCCTACTACGGTGAGTTCGCCAACGTCATCAACTACCCCATCTCCGACACCTCCTGGGCCGCTCCGCGCGTCACTGACGAGGGCTACAAGATTGCCTTCTCCGTTGACGTCAACGGCAACGACATCTACACCGAAGGTATGAGCGCCGACGACAAATACGCCGCCGCCAAGCAGGCCGCTCTCGGCTACTTCGAGGCTGCCGGCTACACCGTCGCTGACGGCAAGATCACCGCTGCTCCCGCCGGCGGCCGCATGGACGCTGAAGTCATGGTCGGCGGCAGCGGCAAGGGCGACCACCCCTCCTTCATGGCTCTGACCCTCGCGTCCGACGCCCTCAAGGAGATCGGCTTCAACCTGATCGTCTCCGATATGTCCAACTTCGCCGAGATGACCAACGCGATCAACGCCGGTACTGCCGACATGTTCGCCATGGCATGGCAGGCCACGCCCGACCCGGATATGTTCCAGATCTATCACAGCAAGGGCGGCTCCAACGAGAAGTCCTACTGGATCAAGGATGCCGACCTCGATGAGCTCATCATGATGGCTCGTCAGTCCACCGACCAGACCTACCGCAAGACCCTGTATAAGCAGTGCCTTGACATCGTGGCCGACTGGGCGGTCGAGATCCCCATCTATCAGCGCCAGAACTGCGTGATCTTCTCCGCCAAGCGTGTCAACCTCGACACCGTGACGCCTGATATCACGACCTACTGGACCTGGTACAACGACATCGAGCTGCTCGACCTGCAGTAAGCACCGTCGCTGCACAAAAACGTTACTTAGGCGCATGGCTACCCTGCGGCTTCTGCCGCGGGGTAGCCTGCCCCAGGCACATCTGCTTATGATCCAAATGCCCCGGTGCATCGGAGCATTTGGCTGATATGCAGAGAGAGACATATCAAACCCGAAACGGCGACAAGACCCCGGGCGCGGGGCGGCCGTTATCAAAAAACGGAGGGATTCTATGCGCAAATATCTGGTAAAACGCCTGCTGCTGTCGGTGGTGATCCTCTTTTTTGTGACATTCATCATCTACCTGCTTATGCGCTGCATGCCCAGCTCCTACGTGGAGAATATGGCGCGGCAGCTCTCGCAGGCTCCCGGCTCCAAGCCCTATGAGGAGTGGCTGGCACAGCTCAACGCACAATACGGTCTGGACCTGGGCCTCATCCCCGGCTTTTTCGTCCAGCTCAAGAACCTGTGCACCGGCAACTTCGGCGACAGCTGGAAGTATACCGTGCCCGTCATCCAGAAGTTCAACGAGGTCATCTGGGTCTCGTTCATCATGGGCGCTATCTCGCTCGTGTTCGAGCTTCTCATCGCGGTGCCGCTCGGCATCGTGGCCGCCACCAAGCAGTACAGCGTGACTGACTACACCGTCACGACGGTCGCTCTGCTCGGTATGTCGCTGCCGACGTTCTTCTTCGCGACGCTCTTAAAGCTCATCTTCTGCATCAAGCTTCGCTGGTTCGACCTTGTCGGCCTCACGGGACGTGACTTCAACTCCCTCAGCCAGTTTGGTCAGATCCTCGATATGGCAAAGCATCTGGTGCTGCCCATCGTGACGCTGGTGTTCATTTCCATCGGCCCGTGGATGCGCTATGTGCGCACGAACATGCTCGAGGTGCTCAACGCCGACTACATCCGCACCGCCCGCGCCAAGGGTCTTTCCGAGCATAAGGTCATCTATCACCATGCCTTCCGCAACACGCTCATCCCGCTCGTGACGTTCATCGGCGGCTCGCTGCCCGGCCTTTTTGCCGGCGCGCTCATCACAGAGACGCTGTTCGCCATCCCCGGCATCGGCTTCATCTCGTACAATGCGATGGTCGCGGGCGATATCCCCTTCTCCATGTTCTACATGACGTTCCTGGCGATCCTGACCCTGCTGGGCAACCTGATCTCCGACATCCTGTACGCGGTGGTCGACCCCCGCGTGCGCATCGCGTAAGAAAGGAGGACGTGACGAATGAGTTATTTTGACGATAGAACCGATAAGGATCTTTCCAATCCCGTTCACGGACAGGGCACGCCCGGTAATGATGCCCGCCGCCGTTCCTACGAGCTCAACGACAAGTACGCAGGAAAGGACAACACGCCCTCCGAGGAAAACAAGCCGCCCGAAGAGGATTATTCCCTCAACGACGACCGCCGCGTCAAGGTCCTTTCCCCGGGCACGCTGGTCGCCAAGCGCTTTTTCCGCAACCGCCTCGCGGTCGTGGGTCTGACGATCCTCGCCGTGATGTTCATTTTCTCCTTCATCGGCGGCCTCATCAGCCCCTACGGGCAGGACGAGGTCTTCTACCGCGACGATATCCAGCTCAAGGAATACGCCGCCATGAGCGAGAACACCGAGTACCGCTATCTCGTGGCCGACGGTCAGGAGTTCGGCACGATCCTCCAGGCGCAGCTCACGCTGCACATGGGCAAGGACGACAGCTTCTCCTACAAGGGCGTCACCTACGACGTGACCGAGGAGGGCGACTCGCTCTACTCCGTCTCGAGCGGCGGCAGGCTCCTTGCCATCGCCTATAAGGACATCATCAGCTCGAACGACCCCAGCCAGAAGTTCGGCTTCAACTTCAGCTTCAGCGCCCTCAAGGCGCACGCCAACGGCGAAGCGGAGTTTACGGCCAACGGCAAGACCTATACGCTTGATGAAGACAGCGTCATGCTGAATGGTGAGGAGATCGCCTACATCAGCCGCTTTGTCATCCAGTCCAAGGTCAGCGGCACGGTCATCAGCAAGGACTTCAAAGAGCGCGTGCAGCAGGCCGTCGAAAACGGTGAGACCGAGTACACCTATGTGAACGACGCCGGTCAGGAGCGCGAGATCAAGCTCGAATACAATCCCGCCAAGTACCAGTGGTCGATCAAGGAGGGCACGTCCACCCGCGTGTTCGACGCCTATTCCTTCCCCGACTCCGCGCACTGGCTCGGTACGGATAAAAACGGTATGGATATGCTCACCCGCCTGATGTACGGCGGCCGCGTGTCGCTGATGATCGGCTTCATCGTCGTCATCATCTCCGCGGCGCTCGGCGTGGTGCTCGGCGGCGTCTCCGGCTACTTCGGCGGCTGGGTCGATAACCTCATCATGCGTATCGTCGATATCTTCTACTGCATCCCCTCCACCCCGCTCATCATCATTCTGGGCGCAGCGATGGACGGCATGCGCGTCGACCCGCAGATCCGAATGCTCTACTTAATGTTGATCTTGGGCTTCCTCGGCTGGCCGGGTATCGCCCGTCTCGTCCGCGGCCAGATCCTCTCTCTGCGCGAGCAGGAGTTCATGACCGCGACGGAGGCCTGCGGCATCAGCGTTTCGCGCCGCATCTTCCGCCACCTGATCCCCAACGTCATCCCACAGCTCATCGTCAACTGCACGATGAGCCTCGGCTCCACCATCATCACCGAGGCAACGCTCAGCTTCCTCGGCCTCGGCGTCAAGTTCCCGTTCGCCTCCTGGGGCAACATCATGAACGACGTTTCCAACTCTTACGTCCTCACGAGCTACTGGTTCATCTGGATCCCCGCCGGCATCTGCCTGATGCTGACGGTCCTCGGCTTCAACTTCGTCGGCGACGGTCTGCGCGACGCGTTCGACCCGAAGATGAAGCGCTGAGAAAGGAGGGAATTTGAATGGCTAAGAAGCATAATGACGGCTATCTTTCCGCAAAGGAATCCCGCCGCATTTCCAAAGAAAACCGCAAGATCACAAATGCGCTCGAAAAGAAGCGCAAGCGCAAGAACGTTCCCGAATCCGAGTATCTGACCAAGATGCACGACCCCAACAACGCGGTCGAATTCGACAACCTGCACACCTACTTTTTCACCGACACGGGCGTTGTCAAGTCGGTCGACGGTGTCACGTTCTCCGTGCCCATCGGCAAGACTGTTGGCGTCGTCGGCGAGTCCGGCTGCGGCAAATCGGTCACGAGTTTGTCGCTCATGCAGCTTTTGCAGCGCCCGCAGGGCCAGGTCGTGGAGGGCGAAATTCGCCTGAACCTCGGCAGCAAGGCCTACGACGTCACGAAGGCGCCTGACAGCGTCATGCAGCACTTACGCGGCAACTACATCTCCATGATCTTCCAGGAGCCGATGACCGCGCTGAACCCCGTGTTCCGCATCGGCGACCAGGTCGACGAGGTGCTGGCCCTGCACAACGAAAAGGGCCACGACGAAGCGCAGATCAAGGCGCGCACCATTGAGCTCCTTGAAATGGTCGGCATTGCCAACAGCGAGGGCGTTTACAAGATGTTCCCGCACGAGCTCTCCGGCGGTATGCGCCAGCGCGTCATGATCGCCATGGCGCTTGCTTGCAGCCCGAAGCTTATCATCGCCGACGAGCCCACCACGGCGCTCGACGTGACGATCCAGGCGCAGATCCTCGACCTTCTGCGCAATCTGAAGGATCAGATCAATTCCTCGATCATGTTCATCACGCACGACCTCGGCGTCATCGCCGAAATGGCGGACTATGTGGTCGTCATGTACGCTGGCCGCATCGTCGAGCAGGGCACGGCGGAGGAGATCTTCGCCCATCCCGCGCACCCCTACACCATCGGCCTCATGGCCTCCAAGCCGGTCGTGGGCCGTCAGGTCGACAAGCTCTACTCCATCCCCGGCAAGGTGCCGAACCCCATCAACATGCCGAACTACTGCTATTTCAAGGACCGCTGCGAAATGTGCGTGAACGGCTGCGAGGGCGACTACCCGTGCGAGGTGAGCATCTCGCCGACGCACAAGGTGAGCTGCTACCGCTACTACGATGGCAAGCGTCCCGACCTTGAGGAGGTCGTGGAGGAAGAGCTGGCCGAGGGCAAGGAAAACGGAAAGGAGGGTGAATAAGATGCCGTTTTGGAAAGCCGGTAAGAACGACGATCAGGTCCTCGATGAACTGAAGGAAACGCAGAAGCAGAATGCCGATGAATTTGTCAAGAAGCAGGAGCACGCCGATGAGGCGCAGAAGTCCTCACTCATCATCGACAACAATTTCACCCCCGTGGAATATGACCCGCAGTACATTCTGCAGGTCAATCACCTCAAGAAATACTTCCCGATCAAGGGCGGTATGGTGTCGAAGACGGTCGGCTATGTCAAGGCCGTCGACGGCGTCACGTTCAATTTAAAGCGCGGCACGACGATGGGCCTTGTCGGTGAGTCCGGCTGCGGCAAGACGACCACGGGCCGCACGATCCTGCGCCTGTATGACTCCAAGTCCGGCGGTCAGGTGCTCTTCAACGGACAGGAGGTCTACGACCTCTCCCACAAGGAGCTGCGCGCCCTGCGCACGAAGATGCAGATCATCTTCCAGGACCCGTTCTCCTCGCTCTCTCCGCGTATGCCGGTCGGCGAGATCATCGGCGAGGCCGTGCGCGAGCACAACCTTGTCCCGAAGGCGGAATTCGACGATTATATCGACCAGGTCATGGACAACTGCGGCTTGCAGCCCTTCCACAAGGACCGCTACCCGCACGAGTTCTCCGGCGGTCAGCGTCAGCGTATCTGCATCGCGCGTGCGCTCGCGCTCAACCCCGAGTTCATCGTCTGCGACGAGCCGGTCTCCGCGCTCGACGTGTCCATCCAGGCGCAGATCATCAACCTGCTGAACGAATTGCAGGATAAATACAAGCTGACGTACCTCTTCATCAGCCACGACCTCTCCGTTGTCGAGCACATCTCCGACACCGTCGGCGTCATGTACCTCGGCAACCTTGTGGAGTACGGCGCGAAGGAAGATATCTTCCGCAACCCGCTCCACCCCTACACGAAGGCGCTCTTCTCCGCCATCCCCATCCCCGACCCGAAGGTGAAGATGAACCGCATCGTGCTCGAGGGCTCCATCCCCTCCCCCGCCAATCCGCCCAAGGGCTGCAAATTCCACACCCGCTGCGCCAACTGCATGGCCTGCTGCAAGGAGGAAGCACCCGTCCAGCGCGAGATCGAGCCGGGCCACTTCGTGTGCTGCCACCTGTACGATAAGTGATGAAGAAGGACGACTTCTACGAGGAGGACGACGGCCGCACGATCGCCGACATGAGCGGCATCGAACGCCAGCCGACCTTTCTCCCGCACCTGCACCGCAAGCGCAGCGACTTTTCCGCGCCCGACGCGCCCCGTGCGAACGACCGCCCCTGGGAAAGCGCTGCCGGTGAACTGACGCGCGAGGAGCGCAATGCCGCCATCCGCGGCGCGCTCAAGGCTGGACTGCTGATCGCAGGTGTGTATATTCTCGCCGCTGCGGTGCTAATCGTCGCGATGCAGCTGCTCTGGTCTTAAATATGGAAAAAGGAAGACTCTTTCGAGTCTTCCTTTTTTATTTTTCTGCACGGCAACGACAAATAGCTCTCTTTTCTTCGGATTTCAGATTGTTTTCATCTTTACTCTATGATATACTAGATAAATTGTATGTCGTAAAAAAGAGAGGAGATTCTTCATGGATCATAAAAGAGGTTCCTTTTCCGGCAAGATTGGCTTTGTCCTTTCGGCTGCGGGCGCGTCCGTCGGCCTCGGAAACATCTGGCGCTTTCCTTATCTGGCCGCCAAATACGGCGGCGCTATTTTCCTGCTGGTATACATCATTCTGGCGATGACCTTCGGCTACACGATGATCATTGCGGAGACTTCGATCGGCCGCATGACCGGCAAGAGCCCTGTCGGCGCTTACAAGTCCTTCGGCGATAAGCCTGCGCTGCGCGTGGGCGGCTGGATCAACGCCATCATTCCGATTCTGATCGTCCCCTACTACTCCGTCATCGGCGGCTGGGTCATCAAATATCTGGCGGAATACCTGATGGGTAAGGCTCACTTAGTCGCGGAGGACGGCTATTTCTCGTCCTTCATCTCCAACGGCGGGTCCTCGGAGCTTTGCTTCCTCGTCTTCACGGCCATGACGCTGGCGATCATCTTTGCGGGCGTGGAAAACGGCATCGAGCGCGTCTCCAAGATCATGATGCCCATTCTCGTGGTGCTGTCGCTGATCATCGCCGTGTATTCCGTGACCCGCCCCGGTGCGCTGGAGGGCGTCAAGTACTTCCTTGTGCCCAATCTTGACAACTTCTCCTGGATGACGGTCGTCTCTGCCATGGGGCAGATGTTTTATTCCCTGTCCATCGCCATGGGCATTCTCATCACGTTCGGTTCCTACATGAAAAAGGACGTCCCGATCGAAAGCTCCACCCGCAATGTCGAGGTCTTCGACACGGCCATCGCCATCATGGCGGGGCTGATGATCATCCCCGCGGTGTTCGCCTTCTCCGGCGGCGATCCCAGCGCGCTGAAGGCCGGCCCCTCGCTGATGTTCATCACCATCCCGAAGGTCTTCGATTCCATGGGCTTCGGCACGGTGATCGGCATCGCGTTCTTTCTGTTAGTGCTGTTCGCCGCGCTGACGAGCTCCATCGCGCTGACGGAAAGCGCCGTCTCTACCTTGCAGGATGAGCTGCACTGGAGCCGTAAGAAGGCCACGAGCATCATGGGCGTCTCTATGGTTCTCCTCGGAAGCCTCTCCAGCCTGGGCTATGGCCCGCTGGCAAATGTCACCGTGATCGGCATGCAGTTTTTGGACTTCTTCGATTTCCTGACCAACTCCGTGATGATGCCCATCGCGGCCATCGCAAGCTGCATCCTCGTCTCCCGCGTCATCGGCGTTGACCGCATCGCGGACGAGGTCACGCTGAACGGCGCACCCTTCCGCAGAAGAAAGGTCTTCAACGCCATGATCCGCTTCCTGTGCCCGTTCTTCGCGGCGATCATTTTGATTAGCTCGATCGCCAGCGCGTTCGGCTGGATCTCGATGTAAATAGTCGCACTCACCGAGCGCGGCACGAGTCAAGGGGGGCTATTCTCTTTTGTGAAAGAGAATAGCCCCCTTTGCCGTACCCCTGCACGGTGCAGGGGAAACTCCTCCCGCATTGGTGCGGGAATCATTGCAAATTATTCTACGAAAAATCTTTCAATTTCCCCGCGCGCAGCGGCCACGCTGCCTTGCACAAAATTCGGCTTGCCGCCGCCGCGGCCGTTCAGCTCGGCATTCATCTTTTTCGTGAGCTCACGAAGGTCTCCGCCGATGTGCCCGATGGCGTAATTGTACGCGCCGTCCGCGCCGGCAAAGACCGCGCAGCGGCCGCCGCAGTGGTTCGTGACCGCGTCGCAGAGCTTGCGCAGGCTGTCGCCGGACATTTCGTCCTCGAAGAGCAGGACGTCGCCCTTGCCTTCGTACTGCGCGGCGGTCTGGGCGAAGACGGACTCTTCGAGCTTTGCGCAGCGCTGCTTGAGCGCGGAAAGCTCAGCGAGCACGCGCTCGGCGCCCGCAAAGCTCGCGTTCGGCTTGACGGAGAGCGCCTGTGCGATGCGCACGTCCTGCGCCCAGCACTCCGAAAGGTAGCGGTGCGCGCGCTTGCCGGAAAGAAGCTCGATGCGAACGCCGTCGCGGAACTTCTGCACGGAGAGGAACTTGACGAGTCCCACCTGACCGGAACGCACGACGTGCGTGCCGCAGCAGGCGCAGCAGTCCGCGCCGGGGAAGGAGACGATGCGCACGTCGCCCTCGAGCGGCTTTTTGCTGCGGTACTCGACCTTGTCGAGCTCCGCGCCGCGATAGAACTGGATGTCGATGGGGTGATCCTCATAGATGTACAGGTTGGCGAGCTGTTCAATCTCCATAAGTTCATCCCACGAAATGTCGGCGTTGAAGTCGATCGTGACGACGTCCGCGCCCATGTGGAAGCCGACGTTGTCGCAGTGGAAGCGCTCGCAGATGAGACCCGAGCAGATGTGTTCGCCCGAATGCTGCTGCATGTGGTCGAAGCGGCGCGCCCAGTCGATCTTGCCGGAGACGCTCTCTCCCACCTCGAAGGGCTTGTCGCAAAGGTGCGTGATGACGCCGTTTTTCTCGTGGACCTCGAGCACGTTCGCCTCGCCCAAAACGCCGGTGTCATACGGCTGGCCGCCGCCCTCGGGGTAGAAGGCCGTCTCCGCGAGCACAACGGCGTAGCCGCCCTTGACAGCGTCGCAGGAGACGACGGTGGTGGCAAAGCCCTTCTGAAAGGGATCTTCATAGTAGAGTTTCCTTGTTTCCATGGGGTTCTCCTTTAGTCGATCAGGCCGAGCGCCTGTTTTTCGTGCAGCACGCGGAAAACGTGCGCGTCAATATCGCTTTCGGCGATCTCGCCGGACTGGACGGCGGCGATCACCTGCGGGATCTGCGTCTGATAGTCGGTGGTCACGATCATGTCGTTGCCCGCCTGAATGGCCAGCACGGCGGCGCTGCCGTCCTGCGCGTAGGCTTTGACGGCATCCATCGCGAGATCGTCCGTCACGATGACGCCGGTGAAGCCGAGCGTGTCGCGCAGCAGCGTGTGGACCTTCGCCGAAAGGGACGCGGGATACGCGCCGTCCATACACTCGACGATGTTGTGGCTCACGAGCACGAACGGCGCGCCCGCGGCGATGCCGGATTCAAAGGGGACGAGGTCGGACTGTTCAAACGTGGTGTACGGGCGCGCGTCGAGCGCGATGCCCGTGTGCGTGTCGGCGTTGTTGCCGTAGCCGGGGAAGTGCTTTAAGACACAGGCGACGCCGGACTGCGCATAGACGGGCACGACGCTTGAGATATAGTCCGCGGTCGTCTGCGCGTCCTGCCCGAACGAGCGCGCGTAGATGAAGTTGTCGGGATTCGTCGACACATCGCACACGGGGGCGAAGTTCACGTTGACGCCGAACGCTCTGAGCTTCTGGTTGTAGCTGAGCGTTCGTTCGAGCAGCCCGTCGAGGCCGCCCGCGGCATAGAGCTCCTGCGGGGAGGGGAGAGGTTCGGAGAAGAGATTCGGGTTTTTGCTCGCGCGCGTGACCGTGCCGCCCTCTTCATCGCTGCCGATGAAAAGCGGGATGGCCGCCGCGTCCTGATAAGACGCGAGCGCCGCGGTGAAGTCGTCCTCCGTGAGCCAGTCACCGTTTGCGTCCTTATAGTCCCTGCCGAAGAGCAGCAGGCCGCCGAGGTGATAGGTTTCGACGTCTTCCGCCGCGCCCGTTTCGGGGCAGCGGACGAAGAAGAGTTGGCCGACTTTTTCCTCGATGCTCATACCTGCAATGATGTCGTTGATGCGCTCGTCGGGCGTCTTTTCCACCGGCTGCTCGATAGGAGGTTCCGGCGTCGGATCGACGGCGGGTTCATCGGGGGTGTCGTTTTTCGCGCCGCAGGCGGCGAGAAGCAGAACCAGGACGAGGGAAAGTGCGGTGATTTTGAGAGATTTCATGGCGATTCTCCTTTTTATGACTCGGAAACAAAGTGCTGTTCGCGGTAATACTGCGCGCAGAGGTATTTGCGGCAGACCTCGGCGACGTCTGGGGGCACGTCGAGCGTGATGGAACCGTCGACCATGCGGTAGCCGTCCTCGTGCATCAGCGGCGTGACGGCGCGCGTCTCGCGCTGGAGCTGCATGAAGCCGTCGCCCGTCCAGCCGCACTCAAAGAAGAGCTTGTCCATCAGGAAGCACGGGGAAATGTCGCCGCCGTCGCCGCGGAAGTCCTGACCGAGCGTCTGCTTGGCAGCCTTGTTGGCGTAAATGAGGTAGGGCGTGGAGAAGTAGTTGTAGAAGCCGTCCTGCGTGGACACGTCGAGGTCAACGCCCATTTCGGCGTAGACGCTGCTGCCATTGCCCATCCACGGCTTGTGGTCGCCGAAGAGCACGAGCACGATGGGCTCATCGCGCGCTTCCAGCTCGCGCGTGAGGCGGCGCATCTGCTCGATCGTGCTGCGGATGCCGGTCAGGTAGTTGTTGATGACGCAGCAGCTTTCCATCGACCAGCCGGTCTTGGCGGGCGTGACGTACTCCTCCCAGTAGGTCTCGGAGCTGTACGGCCCGTGGTTCTGGTACGAGACGGAGAAGAGGAAGAGAGGGTCATCGTCCTCCGTGCGCGAGTCGATGTCGTTTAAGAGGTAGTCGACGAGCACGGTGTCGGACTTGAAGAGCGCGTCCTCGATGGAGATGAGGTCGCCGAAGCCCGATTCGTTAAAGACGCACTCGTCAAAGCCAAGGTATTCGTTGACGTTGCTGCGGTTGTAGAACCACGAGTAGCCGGGATGGCGGTAGAGCGCGTCGTAGCCCTGATCCTCGAAGTAGCGGACGTAGGAATTGATCGGGCCGCGGAACTCCTCGTGCTGGCTGTACCCCGTGAGGAAGCCCCATTCGGTGTTCGTCGTGCCGCCGGCGAAGATATTCGTGAGGAGGTTGCCCGAGACGCTGCGGCTCTCGAGCTCGTGCAGCGGCTCGTAGAGATTCCGCACGGCGGAGATTTCATTTAACTGGGAGAAGTCGGACAGGTCGGAGAACGCCTCGAGCATGATGCCGACGACCGTGATCTTCTGCTCGTCGGGAATGTCGGTGTCCGCATACTGCTCAAGCATCTGCTTGGCCTCGCTCTCGCGGTAGCCCTCCGGCGGCTCGGGAAACATGTCCTGCACGCTGTGGAGGAACGGATACGTCGTGCCGCGAGAGATGTAGACCTCGACCACCGACCACGGGGAAATGAGGTCGTTGTTGGCGGTCTCTTTGTAGATAGATGAACTGGTGTAGAGCTCAAAATAGCACGCGAGCGTGACAGAGAGCATGAGCATGATGCCCGCAAGGCGGGAGCGCGGGCTCATGCGCTCTTTTCGGAGTATCAGGCACGAGAGCACGAGCATCAGCACAAAGCCCTCAAGAACGACGATCACGGGCGCGGAAATTTCGAATGTGTAGTTGCCCATGATGCCGCCCGCCGTGCGGATGAGCCGCAGGTCGGTGGCGAGCACGGGGTCGCCGCGCAGCTGCACCTTGTAGTAGCTCGCGAGCGCGAGCGTGAAAAACGGCAGCGCCGAGAGTAAGTAAGCCGCCCACGGCCGCGCAAAGAGAAAAAAGCCGAGGTAGACGAGCAGGATCGGCGCGAGCAGGTTCATCATGACGAGCAGCGGAATTTTGAAATACGACTGCAAGAGTGCCGTCGCGTCGATGCTTGCGTAGGAATGTGCCGTGAGGTAGAGCGAGAGAAGGCCAATGCCAGCGCCCAGCACCGTGAGCCAGAAGAAGACCCAGATGCGGTGCACCCAGCGCATCACCGCGCCCGTCGACTCGTCAGGCCGCACCAGAGAAGAGAAATAACGCATGTTGGGGACGTCCCCTTTCTGAAAGCATAATAACAAAGTATATCATTTCGACAGGAAAAACGCAACTAAGAGAGCACTGACAAATCGTACTTGTCTGCACAATACATTGGTGGGATCGTTCGGTAAAAAAGCGGATGAGTTGTCTCTTTATAGAGACAACTCATCCGCTCGAATTATTTTATTTTACAGAATGTGAACACGCTCGTGAAATGCTTTTTTAGGGCGCTGACTTACCGGCCCGGCAGGTTTCCCGAACGGAATGATGGTACGAGGTGTTTCACTGTCCGGAATATGAAGCAGTTGGCGGACAGCATCAGTATGACCATCGAATTTCATCATGCCATCCATCCAGACTCCGGCATAGCCGGAAGCGGTGATCGCCAACATGATATTTTCTGTGGCGGCGGCGTAATCTTCCGTTTCAAACTGGAGGTTATGATCTCCGCTGTGTATACATTGGGAAGTGACGACGAGAATGACGGGGGCAGTCTGCACGGCTTTGGTGGGAAAAATTTCAGCAAGGCTGCGGCGCAGTAATTCATCCGTAACAGCGTAAAAAGTGGCCGTTTGCAGATTATAACCGGATGGAGCGCGAATACCGGCATCCAGAATACGGTATAGCTCTTCCTGAGAAATGGAGGATTGCTCAAACTCACCGCGATAGCTGCCGCGGCGAGCAATCACATCAAAAAATTCCATAAGCAAATCTCCTCTTCTGCAATATGGTGTTGAAAAGCTCAGCGAATCAGAACGCGCACTTTTCGCGCAGGAAGTTCTTGACCTGATCGATGGGGATACGGACCTGCTCCATGCTGTCGCGCTCGCGGATGGTGACGCAGTGGTCGGCCGCGATGCCGTTGGCCTCGTCGCCGACGGTGTCGAAGTCGAACGTGATGCAGTACGGCGTGCCGATCTCGTCCTCGCGGCGGTAGCGCTTGCCGATCGAGCCGGTCTCGTCGTAGTCGACCATGAATTCCTTGGAAAGCTCGTTGTAGAGCTCCATCGCAGGACCGGCGAGCACGTCCTTCTTGGAAAGCGGCAGGATCGCGGCCTTGAAGGGGGCGAGTGCGGGGTGGAAGTGCAGCACGACGCGCACGTCATCGTTGCCCTTCTTGTCCTGGCCGACGACCTCCTCATCGTAGGCGTCGCACAGGACGGCGAGCACGCTGCGCTCCACGCCGAGCGACGGCTCGATGACGTAGGGGACGTATTCGACCATGTCCTTGCCCTCGCCCTCGCGATAGACCATCTTCACGCCGCTGGTGTTCTGATGCTGCGTGAGGTCGTAGTCCGTGCGGTCGGCAACGCCCCAGAGCTCGCCCCAGCCGAACGGGAAGAGGAACTCGAAGTCCGTCGTTGCCTTGGAGTAGAAGCACAGCTCCTCGGGATCGTGGTCGCGCAGGCGGAGGTTCTCGTCCTTCAGGCCGATGGAGAGCAGCCAGTTGTGGCAGAACGTGCGCCAGTAGTTGAACCACTCAAGGTCGGTGCCCGGCTTGCAGAAGAACTCGAGCTCCATCTGCTCGAACTCGCGCACGCGGAAGATGAAGTTGCCCGGCGTGATCTCGTTGCGGAAGGACTTGCCGATCTGGCCGATGCCGAACGGGAGCTTTTTGCGCGTGGTGCGCTGGACGTTATTGAAGTTGACGAAGATGCCCTGCGCGGTCTCGGGGCGGAGGTAGACGGTGTTCTTTGCGTCCTCGGTCACGCCCTGGAACGTCTTGAACATGAGGTTAAACTGACGGATATCGGTGAAGTTGTGCTTGCCGCAGGTGGGGCAGGGGATGTTGTGCTCTTCGACAAAGTCCTTCATCTCCTGCTGGGAGAAGGCGTCGATGGGCTTGGGAAGCTCGAAGCCGGTCTCGGCGCACCAGTCCTCAATGACCTTGTCGGCGCGGAAGCGCTCGTGGCACTCGCGGCAGTCCATCAGAGGATCGGAGAAGCCGCCGAGATGGCCGCTTGCTACCCAGGTCTGCGGGTTCATCAGGATCGCCGCGTCAAGACCGACGTTGTAGGGATTCTCCTGCACGAACTTCTTCCACCAGGCGTTCTTGATGTTCTTCTTGAGCTCGGCGCCGAGGGGGCCGTAGTCCCAGGTGTTGGCAAGGCCGCCGTAGATCTCGCTGCCGGGGAAGACAAAGCCGCGGTTTTTGCACAGCGCGACGATCTTGTCCATCGTCTTTTCGGTGTTTTTCATGGTAAAGTTCTCCTTTCAAGTTTGGCTCAGGAGATAAAAAACGCCCTGAGCCTATTAAAGTAGGCTCAGGGCGAACAAATCATTGTCCGTGGTTCCACCTGAATTCCCCGCTGGATGCGGGGCACTTCGTTCCCTTGTAACGGAGGGACCGGCGCGGCATTTCCGCCGCGCGGCTCAAAAGCGCCGCCTTTTCCGTTCCGCAGGGACTTGCACCGGCCGTCCCCTCTCTTGAGCGGGTGAAAAGAAAAGGCTTCTTTCTCGCTGCCTTTATTGCGCACAGCATACCATGACTGAAATTGTTTGTCAAGACAAACCGGGAATCCCTGCGTCCCGCAGGGGAGCGGGCAAAGGGGGATATTCTCTTTCACAAAAGAGAATATCCCCCTTTAAATCCCCCAAGAGAAAGGTTTTCACATTGCAAGCGAGCAGCTCGAAGAGCTGCAATGCTTGCCGATGCTACTTCCTGCG